>Ga0209542_10007750_pt1 | contig 20304 bp, 16 predicted proteins | sample RifCSPhighO2_01_FD_184028 | JGI IMG/M metagenome (GOLD analysis project Ga0209542, IMG submission 184028) | Soil microbial communities from Rifle, Colorado - Rifle CSP2_plank highO2_0.1 (SPAdes) (version 2) | ecosystem: Environmental > Terrestrial > Deep subsurface > Rock core/Sediment ...
ATCCGCGTTTGACGCGATTGTCCGCGGCGAGCGCATTACGCATCACTTTGCGCCCGCATCCTTTAACGTTCTGCTCCACACCCTGCGCGGGCTCGCGCTCGACGTCGAGCTGATGAAGGGCGACGGTCCGGTGCGCTCCGGCCGCAAGACGCCGGGCGCCGAGTCCTCCGACTTTGACGCGGTGCGCATCCGCCCCGCCAGCCCCGAGCGCATACTCGAGTGGTCGCACGGCGAGGTTACCAAGCCGGAGACCATCAACTACCGCACCCAGCGGCCCGAAAAGAACTCGCTCTTCGACGAAAAGATTTTCGGCCCCGAGCGCGACTACGAGTGTTACTGCGGCAAATACCGCGGCATTAGATATAAAGGGATAGTTTGTGAAAAGTGCGGCGTCGAGATTACGCGCGCCATCGTGCGCCGCGAGCGCATGGGACACGTCGACCTCGCCGTGCCCGTCTCGCATGTATGGTTCCTGCGCGCGATCCCAAGCCGACTTGCCATGGTGCTTGGCTTAAGCGGCGGCGAGCTCGAAAAGGTGGTCTACTTTGCCGGCTACATAGTCAACGCCATACACCAAAAAGAAAAGGACCGCATCAGCGCGGAGCTCGAGACCGAATACAAGAGCAAAATAAAAAAACTCGAGGACGAAAAGTCCAAGGAGAAGATGAAAGAGCTTTACCTCGAAGCCAAAAAAGACATCGAAAGTATCCATGTCGGCGCAGTGCTCGACGAGCCCAAGTATCACCGCTTTGCCATCAAATACGGAGCGATGTTCGAGGCGGGCATCGGCGCGGAGGCTATTTATAACCTCTGCAAGGGCCTCAATCTTAAAGAACTGGTCAAGCATATCGAGGAAATTCTTCCTGACGCCGGCGCCGCCGAACGCGAGAAGCTCGGCAAGCGCCTCTCGGTCTTGCGCGGCATGATCCGCGCCAACGTGCGCCCGGAGTGGATGTTCCTTACCCGCATACCGGTTATCCCGCCGGGCTTGCGCCCCATGGTTGCGCTCGACGGCGGCCGCCACGCAACCTCCGACGTCAATGACCTGTACCGCCGCGTCATCAACCGCAACAACCGGCTCAAAAAACTGCTCGAAATCCACGCGCCGGACGTTATATTGCGCAACGAGAAGCGCATCCTGCAGGAGGCTATTGACGCGCTTATCGACAACTCTATCCGCCACGGCGGCGCGGCCTTCTCCGCGACCACGCAGGCGCGCACCAGGCCTCTGAAGTCGCTCTCCGACAACCTCAAAGGCAAGCACGGCCTCTTCCGCCAGAACCTGCTCGGCAAGCGCGTCGACTACTCCGGCCGCTCGGTTATAGTCGTCGGCCCCGAACTCAAGCTCAACCAGTGCGGTCTGCCCAAGCACATGGCATTGGAACTCTTCCGTCCGTTTGTCATCGGCAAACTGCTCGAGAAGGAACTTGCTTACAACATCCGCGGCGCCGGACGCTTGATTGACGAAGGCGTGCCGGAGGTGTGGGCGATACTCGAAGACATCATCCGCGATAAATACGTGCTGCTTAACCGCGCGCCGACTCTGCACCGCCTCGGCATACAGGCCTTCCAGCCAATCTTGATCGAAGGCAACGCTATCCAATTGCACCCGATGGTCTGCCCGGCGTTCAACGCCGACTTTGACGGCGACCAGATGGCCGTGCACGTGCCGCTTAGCCCTGAAGCGCAGGCCGAGGCGCGCGAGATTATGGCCGCTCCAAAAAACGTTCTCAAACCCGGCAACGGCGAGCCGGTGGTCGCCTCCAAACTCCTCGATATTCTGCTCGGCGCTTACTGGATGACCAAGGAGGTCGCCGGCATGAAGGGCGAGGGGATGGCGTTCGCGACGCCGAACGCCGCGATACTCTCGTACGATTATCGCGCGGTCGGATTCCAGGCAAAAATAAAAGTCATGCCGTCCGAAAAAGAGAAGTACGCGCAGTTCGGCGGGGCTTTGTTTGAGACGACTGTCGGCCGCCTGCTCTTCAACACTGTTTTTCCAAGCGACTATCCGTTTATCAACTACGCGATAGACAAAAAGAGCCTCGCCAAGCTGATTGACGACCTCATTGCGCGCTATGGGCTCGAAAAGATTCCGGAAATCATGGACCGCATCAAGACGTTCGGCTTCCGCTACGTCACGCAGTCCGGCATCACCTGGTCGCTCGACGATATCCGCATCCCGCCTGAAAAGGACGCCATTGTGGACGCCGCGCAGCTCCGGTCCGACGACATCATGAAGCACTGGCAGGAGGGTCTGCTCTCCGAGGAGGAGCGCTATCGCATGAACATCGAGGTCTGGCACGCGGCCAAGTCCGATGTCGAGAAGCTTATCCCCGCGTCGCTTCCGGCAGACGGTCCGGTGCAGGACATGCTCCGCTCCGGCGCGCGCGGTTCTCTAGCCCAGATGACCCAAATGGTCGGCATGAAGGGTCTCATTGCCTCGCCTTCGGGTGAGACGATCGAGCTTCCCGTTACTAAATCAATGAAAGAGGGACTTTCTCCGATAGAGTACTTTACCACCACGCACGGCAGCCGCTCGGGCCTCGCATCCACCGCGCTCTCGACCGCCAAAGCAGGGTATCTGACGCGCCGCCTCTTCGATGTCGCGCAAGATGTTGTCGTTGCCGAGGAAGACTGCGGAACCAAGGAGGGCTTGGTCATCCGCCGCGAATCCGCCTCCGGCATCGGTACCTTTATGGCCAAGAACATCAACGGCCGCTATCTTGCGTCTGATATCGAAATTAAAGGCAAAACGCTCTACAAAAAAGGCCACTTTATGACCGAGACTGATTCCAAGTCGGTCGAGGAAGCTGGAGCCGAGAGCGTGTATGTCCGCAGTCCTATTGCCTGCGTATCCGCGCGCGGGCTGTGCATACACTGCTATGGCGCAGACCTCGGCACCATGAAGCCGGTCGCCATGGGCGAAGCGGTCGGCACGGTTGCCGCGCAAGCCATCGGTGAGCCTGGCACCCAGCTCACGATGAACATCAAGCACGCGGGCGGCGCCGCGTCGGCCGAAGGCGACGTGACTCACGGCCTTCCGCGCGTCGAAGAGATCTTTGAGCGCCGCGCTCCGCGCAACCCGGCGGTCATCGCTACTATCTCTGGCGAGGTGGTGGAAATCAAAGACGACGGCAAAGAAAAAGTAATCATCGTCGCTCCCGACATCGAACATGTTAAAGCAGGAAAGAAGGGTAAGGAGATGGTCGAGTACGAGGCGCACTTCCGCCGCGTCCCGACCGTCAAAGTCGGCTCTCGTATCGAAAAGGGCCAGCTCCTGACCGACGGCTCCGCCGACCTCTCCGACCTCTTCAAATACGCGGGCAAGGAACGCGCGCAGGAGTACGTAATGGCCGAAGTTATAAAAATCTACGAACTCCAAGGCGCAAGCATCTCCATCAAGCACGTCGAGGTTATCATCAGGCAGATGTTCAGCCGCGTGCGCGTCACCCAGAGCGGCGGGACGGAGTTCTCGCCCGGCGATGTAGTGCCTATCGCCGACCTCAACCGTACCAGCGCGCGCGCAGTAGAGGCGGGCGGCGAGGCGGCAAAGAGCGAGCCGATGGTTATGGGAATTCTCGACGTATCGCTCTCTCGCCAGAGCTTCCTCTCGGCGGCATCCTTCCAAAACACCACGCGCATGCTCATCAAGGCGTCTATCTACGGCGCGCTCGACAAGCTCGAGGGCCTCAAAGAGAACGTCATCTTGGGCCGCTTGATACCGGCAGGAACGGGCTTTAAGGGCTCGGTCAAAGAAAAGCTGGTCAACAAGTACGCCCCCGTAGCAGGCGAGCTTGTAGAAACCCGCGTCCGCCCACCGCTGGCAAGAGGGGAGTAGAAGTTAGAATTAAATTCTAAGTAAAACACCACCCTGAGAAATCTTGGTGGTGTTTTGTGTGTAGAATTTCGCATATGCGAAATTCTACCACTTTTACTAATAACTCTTACTATTTTTTACAGTTTAAAATGTTTGCGTAGTTGTTTTTCTCCGGTTACTTTCTCGGCGACGACAAACGAAATACAAGGAGAAAGCCTATAAAAGTCTGCAACTTTTTGTACTGTTTCTTCAAGCGGATACGGATATATCCACACGGAATTTTGATACAAAATCAAACCAAGCTCTTTTAACCGTGCGCGGAATATATCGCGCCGTTTTCTTTTATCATTGGGGATATCAAACAAGACTAAGTGCCACTGGCCGTCCCAGACTTTTGGCGTAGAAATTGTAAGTTTCCATATATTTGCTTCAGATATTGTATTTTTTCCTTTCGGAGTAACTTGATAGCAGCCAGAAGTATCGCTCAAATAACCGTACCGCAGTAAGTACCGTATTTGTTTTGGGTGGTCTGCGCTTTTAAAACTCCCGCTCGCGATAGTTCCAAGCAGGTAAATTAAAAGTTCTCTTCCGACAATAGCACCTGCGCGTTTAGAAGACATAACCATATAGTATATATGTGTAACAGTATAGCGCGTAAAATTTCGCACATGCGAAATTCTACGCATTGTGTTGTGGATTATTGGATGTGGAAAAGAAAAACGCCACCTTCTCGCGAGGGCGGCGTTTTTGTATGTTAGCGCATCCAGCCTATAATCATGCCGGTCCCGAAAGGAACGGCCGTGAAAATAGCCACTTTGTAGGCTGAAATGGCGGGCATGATACTGAAGTAGTGGGCGAAAATCAGTGTGACCATAATCCCGGTAACCAAGATGCAGGCTCTTATTAACATTGTAACCTCCCAAGGTTCATTAAACTACCCACTACTCTACACCTAAAGAATACATTTTGTCAAGTACTTTGGTGGGGAAGCCAAAAACGGCTACACTACATGCATCTATGGACACCGATGTTCAGCAAATTAAAGACCGCATCAATATTGCCGATATTGTCGGGCAGTATGTGAAGTTACGCCGGTCGGGGCGGACTTATATGGGGTTTTGTCCTTTTCATAAAGAACGGACGCCCTCCTTCCACGTATCGCCCGAGCGGGGTACCTACAAATGCTTCGGGTGCGGCGAGGGTGGGGATGTATTTTCTTTCCTGCAAAAAATGGACGGAGCGGACTTTCCGACTGTGCTTAAACAATTGGCAGAAAAGGCGGGCATCAAACTGTCTCACCGAGGTTCAACCTCGGTAAAAAGACCGGAGGAGAAGGAGAAGGAAGAAAGACTGCGCGATGTATGCGAGGCGGCGACCGCTTTTTTTGAGCAGAAGCTGAAAGAAAAAAAAGAGGTGCAGGACTACTTACAAACACGCGGTGTGCATGACGAGACGGTTGCCGCATGGCGCTTGGGCTACGCGCCCGCCGAGTGGGAGGCATTGTGTAGACACCTAGTGTCTACAGGGTTTTCCAAGGGCGATATTGTGGATGCCGGCTTTGCAATCAAGTCAGAAAAGAAACCCGGCGAAATTTTTGATAGGTTTCGCGGGCGGATCATGTTTCCCATTTTTGATATGTCGGGCAAACCTATCGCCGTGTCCGGTCGCTTTTTTGAAAAGGTGCCGGGGCAAGCGACTCCGCCAGCCGGCGGAGAGCCCGCCAAGTACGTTAACTCTCCGGAAACAGTTTTGTTTAAAAAGTCCCGCGTGCTCTATGGGCTCGACCGCGCGCGCGCCCATATCCGCAAGCTCGACTGCATATTGTTGGTCGAAGGGCAGTTTGACCTTATACTCGCTCACCAGTCCGGCTTGCCGTTTGCCGTGGCGCTCTCGGGCACCGCACTGACGCCTGAGCACCTCTCTATATTAGGAAAGTTGAGCAAAAGGCTGGTGCTCGCGCTCGATGCCGACGATGCTGGACTGCGTTCTGGATTAAAGTCGGCTCACATGGCGTTAGTTGCCGGATTTGACGTCAAAGTGCCCGTATTTCCCCCAGCGCAAGATCCGGCCGATATCGCGCGGGAGAATCCTGAGTTATTAAAAGCCGCCATACGCACCTCTAAAACCGCGGTGGAGTTCTTCCTCGACGCGCTGCGCCCCGGCGCCCGAGATGCACGCGCTTATGCAAAAACAGTCGAGGCTGCCGTGTTGCCGCTCATAGCGGCGGTCGGAAGCAAAATCGAGCAAGAGCAGTTTGTGCGGCTGGTCGCAGGGCGGCTCGGGGTTTCCGAGTCGGCCATACTCACCGAGCTCGGTAAGGCCAAGACACAGTCCCGTGAGATGGCGGCCGCGCCTATCTCATGGGATTCACCGGATATTCAGCAAAATAATGCAGAAATTACGCTCACCCCGCTGGAAAAGAAGGCCGGGATGCTCCTTTTTGGCCGGAGCGGAGTCAAAGAAAAATTAGAAGAGTTATTGGGGGCGGAATATCTCGGCGAACTGGAGAGCCGGCTGCTGCCGCACGCTGAAGACCTGCGCTTCCGCTTTGACGCGGAGGTAGGCGGGCATACTGATGAAGAAACAATAGCCAAAGACATGTTGGCAGACATAGAGCGCGCAATATCCAAGGAGCGTTTCAAAATGAAGTTTCTGTGATACAATACTGACCAAGTCAAATGGCGAAGAAAAAAGCCTCAAAAAAAAGTCTTAAACGGCGCCCTAGCAGGAACGCCGCCAAGGCCAAAAAGTTTAAAGCGGCGGCTATAAAGCGGCGTTTAAGGCTTGTACCTAAAAGAAAAAAAGTCGCTAAAAAAGCTCCGGTAGCCAAGCTCAGCTCCAAGCTGCAAAAGCGCCTCGACGATCAAAACAAAAAGGCCGAGACGCTGATGGAGCGCGGCCGGATGCGCGGCTTTGTCACCTACGACGAAATTTTGAAGGCATTTCCGACCATCGAGTCCGATGTAATGTTCCTCGAGGAGTTGTACGACAAGTTTCAGACCGCGCGCATCGACGTGCTTGAGGGCGGCGGCATGCTCGAGATAACCGAGGAGGAGCCTATAAAGGGCTACGCCCGCTCCGACAGCCAGTACGACTCTATCCAGATGTACCTGCGCGAGATAGGCAAGTATCCGCTCCTCAACGGCGAGCAGGAGCGCTCGCTTGCCAAGCGCATTACCGAGGGCGACGCGGAGGCGCGCAACCTGCTCGCGCGCGCCAACCTGCGGCTCGTGGTAAGCATCGCCAAAAAATACGTCGGCCGCAGCCCTGACCTGACGCTTTTGGATTTAATTCAAGAAGGGAACCTCGGATTGTTTAAAGCCGTAGACAAGTTTGACTTTACCAAAGGATTTAAATTTTCGACCTACGCCACGTGGTGGATACGCCAGGCTATAACCCGCGCGCTGGCCGACCAGAGCCGCACTATCCGCATCCCCGTGCACATGGTGGAGACTATCGCCAAATACAAGCAGGTAACGCGCCGGCTGGCGCAGGACCTCGGTAGGGACCCGCTGGCGGAGGAGGTGGCGCTTGAAATGGGCGTTGATGTGGAGAAAATCTACCAGATAGAAAAAATCGACCAGGACACCGTGTCGCTCGAAAGCCCAATCGGCTCCGACGACGGCGAGGACAAGTCGGTGCTCGGAGACTTCATCAAAGACGACAAGATTCTTTCGCCGGATCAGGAGGTGTCGCGCCGGATACTGGGAGACCAGCTTAAGGAGATTTTAGACGAGCTGTCTCCAAAAGAGCGCGAGATTTTGAAGCTACGCCATGGTCTTGAGGACGGCATTTATCATACGCTCGAGGAAGTGGGGAAGAAGTTCGGCGTTACGCGCGAGCGCATCAGGCAGATTGAGGCAAAGGCGCTGGAGCGCATCCGCACGCACGAAAAGTCAAAACGCCTGCGGAGCTACTAAACCGCGCTCCGTCACGGTAAACTGGCCTTATGGCCAAGAAGAAGTATCCGATAAAGCACTGGAGCCACTCCTCGCTCATGTCTTTTTTGCGCAATCCGCTCGCGTGGCACAAGCGGTACGTTGAGCTTATTTATGACACGCCCTCGACTCCGGCGGGGATAGTGGGCCGGGCATGCCATGTCGCGCTCCAGCATTTTTACGGCGGAATAAAAAAAGAGGACGCGATTGCGTTGGGGCTCGAGTATCTGCGCGACGTGCCTGACTTCGAAATAAATTTTGGCCACCGCCGGAGGCGGGGTCCCGCTGGAAGCGGTGACAAAGCAAAAAAGAAAAAAAGAGAGCAGATGGAGCGGGAGTATTTGCAGGGGACCGAGTTTTATCTCGCGCGGCCGCCGAGGTACAAAGTGCTCGGGGTTGAAACAAAAGCGACCGTCGAGGTTGAGGGCTTGCCGCTCCCGATAAAAGCGGTGTCCGACCTGGTGGTGGTGTCTAAAGTCGATCCGCGCGGGCTCGACATCATCGACCACAAGTTTGTATCGGCTTTTAGCCCATACAAAGGAGATAAGTCGCTGTTTGTATTACAGGCAATCTTCAACTACTACACGGTTAAAAAAACGTTTAATAAGCCGGTTCGGCGCTTTATCGTGCAGGAGTGCAAGATATCGCGCAACGCCGACGGTAGCGCGCAGATGCGGCGCTATGTTATAGACTTCCGCACGTTCCGCCAGGAATTTATTTTATTTAACCGGCTTGTGCGCGATGCCACTACTGCGCTTTCAAATATGAAAGTATTTTTGCCCAACCCTTCCGACCTGTTCGAGGGGGAGAATTCGCTCGACATATACCGCATCAACCTGGAGCCCGAGGAGTACGACACGCACTTTAGACCCGAGGAGTAGCTAAAGAGGATTTATTGGGCTGCTGGCGCAGGAGTGCTAAGGTCGCCAAGGACGCTGTCGATGGCCGCGCGCATGCTGTCGTACGGCTGGGCGCCGGGGAGTACCACCGTGTCGGTACCGACCATAAGCAGTGTAAAGGGTGTGCCCTGCGCGCCGAGCTTTATAGCTTCGTCATAACTTTCGGCCACCTTTTTGGAGAACTCGCCGCTGTTGAGGCATTGGTTGAACGCCGTTACATCAAGCCCGAGGTTTTTGGCGATAACGGGCAGCTGTGCCAAGTCGAGGCCGTTTGAGCTCGGCGTTATTTCGTACACGCCGTCTACAAACTTAAAGAACGCCGCGTCGCCGCCCTGCTTGCCGGCGCATTCCGCCGCCTCCGCTTCTTTGGGCGCTTTGGAGTGAATAGACGCGAGCGGGAAGTGCCGGTATACCCACGCCACTTTGCCGGAGGTGCCGTAATACTGGATGATTTGGTTCATCGTCGCGTTGAAGGTCTTGCAATACGGGCACTCGAGGTCGGAGTACTCGATGACCTTAACCGCCGCGTTCGGATTGCCTAAAATGTAGTCGGTGCCTGGCGTGTAAGCGCGCGCGTTAGTTACCTTGCCGTCCGTGTTTCCTCCCGGAGTAGTCGTACCTTTGCCCGCCAAAAATACCGCTCCCGCGATTAAAGCGCCCGCGACGACAATGGTAATAGGCAATATATATTGGCTTTTCATATAACAGTATTGTAACTGCAGGTATTTAAAACGCAAACTAGAAGGGCAGGGTGTGGGTGAGGGAGGCGGAGTCGCCGGCCTTCTCCCAGCCGCTGGTGTCGAGCTTTATTTCGCGCACGCCGTCGTAGTCGCGGTATTTTACCGAGCCGTGTTTTTTGGCGTACTCATACAGCTCGTTTGTTATCCGCACGTCGGCCAGGCAATAGTCGCGGACCTTTTCGTGAAGGCCTTGCTTCCACCATTCCATTGCTTCGAGTCCGTCGGCGGTTTTGCCCGCGCCGAGCGTTGCTTCGGCAAGGTTGTCGAGCTTGAGCCGGCGGCCGAGCACGTTCTTAACCTCTTTGAGCAGGTCGACGCTTTTTATTTTAGTGAGGTCGCCGGCGTAATATTTGTTGAGTATCGGAATATCGAAGTGCTCGGAGTTGTAGCCGATAATGATGTCCGCGCTCTCAAACAGCGGCCAGGCATCCTTAAGCTCGTCTTTATAAAACCCTTTGAGCGTATTATCAGAGGAGTCATGCACGCCCAGCACGGTAATCTCAAGGTTTGAAAAGTCGCCGTTGCCGCGGAACTCGCCCTCCGTCTCGATGTCGAATGTTATGCGTCGCATATCAACAAGTACAATAAACAACTAGAACAATAAATACAAATTAGACCTTTAGGAAGAAACCGGCAAGTTTGGCGAGCGGTACCGGCTCCGCCGCGCCAGTCTCAAGATTTTTTACGTTGTAAACATCGCTTGCAAGCTCGTCCTCGCCGACAACTATAAGGTAGTGTATTTTGTGCTTGGCGGCGGCCTTTATTTGGTCGCCGAGCTTTCGCTCGCCAAAGTCGACCGCCACATTTACTCCGGCCTTGCGGAGGCCGTCGGCAAGCGCTCCTGCGCGTACCGCCAGCTCCGGAGAGGTAACCGCCAGATAAACCGCAGTTGTAGGCGTATAGGGCGGTATAAGGCCGCGTACGGTAAGGAAGTCGCGGATAGTGACATCGCCCATGCCAAAGCCCACCCCCGGCAGCGGCTCGTCGTCAAACAGAGCGGTCAGGTTGTCGTAACGGCCGCCGCCGAAGAGCGCGCGGCTGTTCTCCTTGTGGGTATCAAAGACCTCAAAAACAGTGCCCGTATAGTACGCAAAACCGCGCACTACCGATGGGTCGTACTCGATATTGTTGATGCCTGCCGCGCGGAACTCCTGCAACATCTGCGCAATGTCATCAGGCACGTTCTTTGGCGACAACAAGCTTTTATTAACGCCGAGCTTTTTAAGCTCCAGGTCAAAGTCGACTTCGGACATTTTGGCGCGGCGGTCCAGCAGGCTAAACAGCTGTTTTGTCTGCACTTCGTTTAGTCCGCGCTCCTGCGCTACCGTGTTTATAGCTTGCCGGCTGCCGACGCGGATTTTGAAGTCGCTCTCGCGCGCGCCAAGCGCCGTCATGATGCGGTAGGCAAGCGCGACAACTTCCGCATCGGCGGAAGAGCTCTTTGAGCCGAAGATATCGACGTTGAGCTGCCAGTGCTCGCGCAGGCGGCCGCGCTGGGGGCGCTCGTAACGGAAGACGTTGGGGATAGAGTAGAGCCGCAGGGGGAACCCGAGCTCGCGGCGCCTCGCCGCGGCCATGCGCGCGACCGTCGGCGTCATCTCGGGGCGCAGCGCCACCTCGCGGCCGCCACGGTCGGTAAAGGTGTACGCCTGTTCGTTGATTATTTCCTCATTTTCGGCGCCTTTGGCTTTGTACAGCTCGGCTGGTTCCAAAATTGAGGCGTGATACTCGACGTAGCCCGCGCGCTCCACCTCGGCGCGTATGGTCTTAAAGAGCCAGTTTAAAAACGCCTGGTCCTCCGGATAAAAATCGCGGACGCCTTTGTACGGCTCAACCGACAGCTTATTTTTGCTCATAACAGTGTTATCGAGTATTGTAGCAGAAATGAAAGGGCAAGTCTTAAATCTCTATAAGCAGCTTGGCGAGACGCCGCGCGAGCGCCTGGAGCGCCTGCGCGCGCAAAAGCCGCATTACGAGCACGAGGTGCTCTCTTACGCCGGCAGGCTCGACCCGATGGCCGAGGGCGTCATGCTGTGCCTGGTCGGCTCCGCCAACAAAAATCGCGAGGCGTATCTGGAGCTTTCCAAGGAGTACGTACTCGATATACTTTTTGGCTTTGCCACCGACACTTACGACGTGCTCGGCCGCGTGATGGAAACCGGCGACGGCAGCGACCTGCGGCGCGAAGCGGTGCAAAAAGGGCTCAACGAGTTTCGCGGCCACATCGAACAGGAGTACCCGCCGTACTCCTCCAAGACCGTCGAGGGCAAGTCGCTTTTTGAGTGGGCGCGCCAGAACGCCTTAGGCTCACTGGTCATGCCGAGCCGCACCGTGACTATCCATCATATTGACGTCGAAAAGATGTACAAAGTGTCCGAACCGGTCCTGCTCAACTATATCGAGGACGGCATCGTGCGCGTGACCGGCGATTTTAGGCAGGACGAAACCCTGCGCCTGTGGAAACAGCATCTCAAAAAAGAGGGGGACCGCGAGTTTGTCTGCGCGACGGTTAAAATCGAGTGCACCAGCGGCACCTACGCGCGCTCCATAGCCAATGGGCTTGGCAAAGAGCTCGGCGTGCCCGCCCTGGCGCTCCATATTCTGCGCACCAAAGTGGGGGAGTATTCGGTTGACAAATCACTTAAATAGTTGGTATACTCTTGGCAGAGTTTTAGGTACAAAAGGAGGAAATGATGAATATTGTAGCGACGCTTGCAAGGAATACTGGAGCTCGCTTGGTTCCAAAGGTTGGACTTCTTAAAGTGGATATCTTTAAGACCGCAGCCGACAATACGTTTTGGGGAACGTTCCTGCTTCCCCACAAATACCAACTTGAAGTCGTCCAGTGTGACAAGGCATTTCATCAAACTTCGATGATCGTCGAATTGCCGGACGACGTCAAATTCTGGCTCGGCGTACTCGAAGACCGAGCTAATCAGAATCAGCTCGATTTCGAAGCGCACGACCACACCGGCGAGTTCGCAAGGCTCATGGTATGAACCCGTGGATCTTGGCCGGCGCGGCCTTTTGGCTCGCGTGCTACTACAACTCCGTTTGGCTGCTCAAAGGCCTCGGAGTCATGTAACCAAAGCCCCGCTTTCGCGGGGCTTTTTCTTTCGCCGCTAGACGCGGCATAAGTGTGCCCTTACCAATCCAGCTCGCCGGTTTTGTATTCGGTCACGCGGGTTTCGAAGAAGTTTTTTTCCTTCGGCATGTCCATAATCTCGCTCATCCAGGGGAAGGGGTTGTCTTTGTGATACTGGCGCTCTAAGCCAATGCGCTCCAGCCGGCGGTCGGCGATATGCTCCACGTATTGCTTGACGCTCGCGGGAGCGAGCCCCACCACGCCGCGCGGCAGAGCGTCGTCGGCGTAGGCGCACTCCAGCTCCACGCCGCGCTTTATTTTGTCGGTCAGGTCTTTTTTAAACGCGTCGGTCCATATATCCGGATTTTCCTGCACAATGGTGTTGATGAGGTCGGCGCCGAACGCGAGGTGCACCGACTCGTCGCGGAGGATAAACTGGAACTGCTCGCCCACGCCCACCATCCTGTTTTTGCGCAGCATGGAGAGCATCATCACAAAGCCCGCGTAAAAGAAAACGCCTTCCATAATGACGTAGTAGCCCACGAGGTCGTGCACGAACTTTTGTATATTTTCGAGCGTGTCGGTTTTGAAGTTAGGGTCGAATACCGACTTGGTCATCTCGACCACAAAGTCATCCTTCTCTTTAATAGAGGGGATGGTTTGATACATATTGTAGATTTCCTCCGGGTCGAGCGCCAGCGTGTCACAGGAGTAGATAAAAGTGTCGGTGTGCACGGCCTCCTCGTATGCCTGGCGCAGGAGGTACTGCCGGCACTCCGGGTTGGTGATGTGGCGGTATATCGCCATCACGATGTTGTTTGCGGTCAGCGATTCGGCGGTGCTAAAGAAGCCGAGATTCCACATAATCATGCGGCGCTCGTCCTCGCTCAGTGCCCCGGGCTTCTTCCACAGCTCGACATCCTGCTGCATCGAGACTTCCTCGGGTACCCAGTTGTTGGCGACGCCCTTTTTGTAGTGCGTGCGCGCCCACGCGTACTTCATCGGCAAAATTTTGTTCGGGTCGGTGCTGGCCCCTCCGTTTATGACTCCCATAGTCTAATTATTCTACTCGTTTTTGGGACAGCCGTAAGGGGCTTGACAGGATTAAAGTTTAAGTATAAAAAATAATTGTAAGTTCAACCAGTGGAGGACTCAATGGGCACATACATCTTAGGTATTTGGATTGGCAGTTTAGCAGTATGTATAGGGATTGGTAACATCCTCGCACATGTGCTTGGTGTTGAATTCTGGATCTATTTAAGTATGTTTTCTATATGGGTAGGATCCGGTCTTTTATTCCAGTCACTCGCGTTCTTTCTTAGTCCTCGCGAACAAAAGCCCTGAGACGAAGAAGCCCCTTACTTCCCACTTGGGGCTTTTTTTATTTATCAATTATCATACACCACTACTTTCCGGTCGGAGAATGGAAGTGTAGGAGAAAATGTACATAAATCCAGCGATAGCAGGAATTATAAACACTAGGTAGAAATTCGCATGTGCGAAACTCTACGCACTCTAAAACCAAAAAGACTACGATATATCGTAGTCTTTTACACGTTGCTTTTCGATTAGACTCAAGCTGAACAACTTTCGCAAACTTCGCCCACGACTTCGACTTTGTTGCCAAGGGGCACTACCGTCTTTTCGCCGAAGCTCGGGACTCCTTTTGACTCGTATGCTGGGGCGGTTGCTATGGGCGCGGCTTTTCGGGCCATCTCTATCAATTCCATTTGTCCCGCGCGCACCTGTTGCGCCTCTACAATAGCGGCTACTTCGCCTGACGAAATAGATGATGGTACCCCAGTTAGAAAGCCTTCGGCTTCTAACGGGGCATGTAGACTTTCATTTACTACCACCAACTCCTCAACTATGACCGTAGACGCTATGCCGGAGGCAACCGACGTATTGCTTCCGTCGGCTTTGGCGGTGGTGCCGAACTTTGCCATGTTGACCGTCGATTTTTCTATCCGGCTGGCACCCATCGAGCGCAGGTAGTAGGTGGTCTTGAGCCCCAGCGCCCAGGCGTACTGATAGATTTCAGAAAGTATTTTGCCGGAGGTGCCGCCGTAAAAGATGTTGAGCGACTGGCTCTGGTCTATCCAGCGTCCGCGGTAGGCGGCCGCCTTGATGAGCCACTGCGGCTCGATTTCGAATGCTTCTTTGTACTTGGCGCGCAGCGCAGGCGGTATCTCTGTAATTTCCTGCACGGAGCCGTCGTAGAACTTTATCCGCTCGAGCATGTCGGCATTCCACAGCCCCAGTTTTTTGAGGTCCTCGACGAGGAACTCGTTGACTATCATAAAGTCGCCCGCCATGTTGGATTTGACGTAGATATTTTTGTAGATAGGCTCGATGGTCGGGTAGCAGCCGGCGATGTTGGCGGTGCTGGCGGTCGGCGCGTTTGCCATGGTGTTGGAGTTGCGCATGCCCCACTGGCGCACCGCCTCGCGCACCAGCCGCCAGTCGAGCGTCTCGTGGCGCGGCACATCTATTTTGATGCCGCGCTCAGCCTCCAGCAGTGCGATGGTGTCTTGGGGGAAGATTCCGCGGTCCCACTTGGAGCCCTTGTACGACTCGTAGGTGCCGCGCTCTTTGGCAAGCAATGCCGAGGAGAGGATGGCGTGATAACTGATTGCCTCCATGGTCTCGTCGCTGAAGCGCACCGCCTCGTCGGAGTCGAAGTTTATTTCCATTTTGTACAGCGCGTCCATGAGTCCGCGGAGCCCCAGCCCCACCGGGCGGTGCTTCATGTTGCTGCGCTGTGTCTTTTCGGTCGGGTAGTAGTTGGCGTCGATGACGTTGTCGAGCATGCGCATGGCAACCGGCACCACGCGCGCCACCATGTCGCGGTCAAAGGCGCTGTTTTTGATAAAACTCGACAGGTTGATGGAGCCGAGGTTGCACACGGCGGTTTCTTGCGCGGAGGTGTTGAGCGTAATCTCGGTGCAGAGGTTGCTGGAGTGCACCACGCCGACGTGGTCCTGCGGAGAGCGGACATTCGACGGGTCCTTCCACGTAATCCACGGATGGCCGGACTCAAACAGCATGGTCAGGTTCTTGCGCCAGAGGTCTGCGGCGCGGATTTTTTTATGATGAGGGATCTCTCCTGCCTCGGCGCGCGTCTCGTACTTGATGTATGCTTCGTCGAACTTACGGCCGTAGAGGTCGTGGAGGTCGGGGACATCCGAGGGGCTAAAGAGCGTCCATGGGCCGTCCTCGGCAAGACGCTTCATAAAGAGATCGGGTATCCAGACCGCAGTGTTGAGGTCGTGGGCGCGCCGGCGCTCGTCGCCGGTGTTCTTGCGCAGTTCCATAAAGTCCTCTATGTCGAGGTGCCAGTACTCCAAGTACACAGCCGCGGCGCCTCGGCGGCGCCCCGAGCGGTTGATGGAGATGGTGACGTCGTTTTGGATTTTGAGGAACGGTATGACTCCTTGCGACTCCACACCGGTTTTTTTAATCAAAGAGCCCGTGGCGCGCACGGGTGTCCAGTCGATGCCTAAGCCCCCGGCATATTTGAGCAGCTGCGCGCCGTCTTTGTACTCGTCAAAAATCGCGTGCAGGTCGTCCGGCACGGTTGAGAGGAAGCAGGAGGAGAGCTGCGGCAGAGCGAGCCCCGCGTGGTAGAGCGTGGGGGAGGACGGCATGTAGTGCATGGATGACATCACTTCGTAGAACTCAATGGCGAAGCGGTTGCGGTCCTCGGGCGTCTTTTCGACGATGGCGCATCCCATGGCGACGCGCATCCAGAATATCTGCGGTGTTTCGAGGAGTTTGCGGGTGGAGTGCTCTTTAGAAAGGTAGTTGGCCATGAGCGTTTGGAGGCTGAGATACTTAAACTCCCGGTCGCGGTCCAACTGCAGAGCGTCGGCGAGCGCACGCAGGTCAAAGTCCATCATACGCTTGTCAAACTGGCCCAGCTGCACGCCCCGCGCGATGGCGCGGGCAAATGCCTCGCGGTGCGCGTCCTCCATGTTGTCGTAATCGATGTCGCCGAGCACCTCGCGGTACATATATTGGAGCAGCAGGCGGGCCGCAACGTATGAGTGCGCCGGGTCGCGCTCTATCATCGAGCGCACCACCATAATAAGGACATCGTGGATTTCTTTGGTTTTGATGCTGTCGTACATCTCTTGGCGCACGCGGGCGATAACAGACGGGACGTCTATGACGCGCTCGTATCCGAGGCACGCGCGCATGAGCGTGCGGGTGAGCTTGGCTTCGCTAAAGTTCTCCCGCGCGCCGCTGCGCTTGGTGATGAGGAGCTGGTTGTCCTCTATTTTCTCGGCAATTTCAGCCTTCTTTTCCTCGCGGATCTTTTGGTGCTCGTACCGATAGATGATGTAGGACTTTGCGACGTTAAAGTAGCCGCGCTCCATAACGGCTGTCTCGACAAGGTCCTGAATATCCTCGACCGAGGGGATAAGCGCCGTGTTGCCGTACTTGGCGTCAATCGAATCAACCACCACGCGCGTGATGTCGCGCGAGTCGGTTTCGTGGCTGTCGCCGAGCACCGCGGCAAACGCTTTTTGCACGGCGATGGTTATGTTTTGCGGTTGGAAGTCGGCTATTTCCCCGTTGCGCTTTTTGATCTTTTGCGTGATAGCCATACGAAATTTCAGTATACCTTTTTACCCCGCGGCGCGGGTACCTTTGCGCTGTGAATAAGGCATAAGAGAACTTTTTTATCAAAATGCAACCTTTTTTATGCGTTGTGGCGGCGTATGGACCAAGCGATAACGCCTAGTACTACTAACAGCAAAGCGGCGAGGACAAGAACCCAGTTTGGCAACTGAAAGCCGGTGGCTGCCGCCGCCGCGAGATTGATTTGCTTGCCGGCTGGGGTGTCCCACGGAGTAACCACGGCCACGGGAGCGCGGGTGTTTATTACCACAGGTTCCGGTTCCGCAGTAATAACTAGGACATCGGACGTCCTAGTTTGGGTTGGAGCGGCGGGCTCCGGCTCGTTAACAGCAAGACCGCCCGTGGAGGCGCCGACGGTTACTTGCGCCGGCTGGGGCTCCGGCGCGGAAGGCCCCTCCGTCGCTAAAGCTATGGAGGGCGAGGGTGGAAGATAGGGGATTTGATAGCCGACTGACATCGGTCCGCCGATAATTCCTCCACCCCCTCCTCCGCCGGATGAAGACGGCGCTGGCGCGGGAGCGGGCGGCTCGGGCACCGCTTCGATAGTAAATGGCGACACAGAAAGGCTGCCAACATTGCCCGCAACATCTGTTACCGAAAGCGAGCAGGAGCTGTACAAGCCGACCGCGAGTTCGGCAAAGGTGAGCGTGGTGGTGCCGACACCGACGGTTGAGGTGGCGGCCGTACACGCGCCGACAAACGCGAGCGAGCCCGCCTCGGTCGATGTGAATTCGTATGTCGGAGTGGTGTCGGTCGAGGTGGCTATTGCCGCAACCTCCGCAAGCGCCGGAGCGGCTGTATCGAGGGTAAAACTGCGCGTCGTTGTCGCGCCGGTATTGTTGTACGCGTCGGTCGCACTGACGCTAAAGGTATGAGAGCCGTCGGCGAGCGCGGATGCTGCCGGGCTGGTGCAAGCCGCTCCAGCGTCGCCGTCCCACGAGCAAAGAGCCGTGGTTGTCGTCGCGTCGGTCACCGTAAAGCCAAACGATACGGGGCTTGAACTTGCATACGAGCCGTCCGCGGGGCCGGAAGTGATGGAGACAGTCGGGGCGGAGGTGTCTATGACAAATGTCCCGGAGACTTCCTCTCCGCGGTTGTTGTATTGGTCGGTAGATGATGCGGTGACGGTATATGTTCCGTTCGGTAGTTCATCACCCGCGAGGAGTGCGTAAGACCAAGTATAGTCTGAGACTGTAGTTTGATAAGTGCGGGTTGTTGATGCAGAGGATATTTCAATATCAGTTCTGATTGCAGTTGCGTTGTCAAATATTCCTCCGGAAATAGTAGGTAGAACTTCATGGTTGGGAAGCGTATCCAATGTAGTTGTAGGTCCAGCAGTATCGAGAATAAATCGGTAGGTCGTGGTTGCCATATATTCCCCAGAAGTATCAGTCGCTCCTGAAACGCGGAAGTACCACGCGAGCGCTGGTTCAGTAATTAGTGTGGGGATATAGCTAAAGCAATAAGTTTTTGAGTCGGCATCACTGCAATCAGTCACTGTTTGTGCGATTGAGTTTGGATTAGTGAAGTCAAAACTTGGCGTGCCGTCGATAACTAAAGGCGCTGCAGATATGTCTTCACCAAAAGTCATAATCGCACTCCACGGATTAGTCAGTACAGTAGAACTCGCCACTGTCGTAGAGGTAAGAGTATTTCCATTTACAGTAATAGCCGGAGCATTGGGCGCCACTCCGTCTCCGGCAAGTACGGGGAGCGGGAACACGAGCGCCAACAGCAGTGCCGCCGCGGTAAACCGGACAAGGATAGACTGCTCCTTATGCATGCGTTTATTATGCATTCTATTTTACAAAAGAGCAACAACGTGGTCGAACCTGCTGTGGAGAGCGGTTTCTTCTAATTATTTTTCTTTTCCACAAAGCTGACGCAGTCGCCCTGGTTTTTGAATGACGGGTCGGTAAAGGTCTTCCAGCCGTCGTTTTTGCACTGGTCTTTGTCGGTCGGGCCGCTTGGCGGCGGAGGCGGCGGAGGTGGTGGCGGCTCAGGCACAATAACCGAGGTTACGATCGGCGCGCCGATATTATTGTATTGGTCGATGCCGATGGCGACGACCGAGTAGGTACCCGGCGGGAGCTCGTCGCCCGGTTGGAGCGTCAGCGACCAAAAACCGTTTGCGGCGGTCGTCTGGTAGGTGCGCGAGAGCGACGCGTCTGAGAAGGTTATGTTGACCGTCGCCGAACCGAAGCTGGAGTCGCCCTCAACGGTCGGGAGTTGTGTCGCGACCATGTTTGTAAAACTAAGTATCGGTCCCGCGGTGTCGACGATAAAGCGGTAGGTGGTGGTTGCCATGTAATCCTCGGTCGCGTTGGCGGCGCCCGATATGCGGAAGAACCAAAAGACAGCCGCCTCGATGCCGGAGGGAGGCACGTAGGTAAAGCAGTATGTTTTGGCGTTGCTGTCGCCGCAGTCGCTGACCACCTGCAGCGTTCCGTTGGTAAAGTCAAAGCTCGGCGTGCCGTCTGCGACGACCGCCGGCGTGCTTATATCCTCGTCAAAACTCATCACCACATCCCAGACGGTGCTCGAGGTGGCGACCAGCGTGGAGGCAAACGGCGCTATCTGCGGCAATTCCACACCGTTGGCAGTAAGTACCGGCGCGTTTACCGGCAGGCCGACCGCCAGCCCGACTATCGGCACAATGAACGCTACTAATATTAATATGCCGGTCGCGAAAGTGAGCGCCTCTTTTAAAAGACTCATATGTCTATAGTATACCCCTCTGTTAGAGGCTATTTGAGCAGGGAGGTGATAAGTCCGGCGGTCTCCTCGGGGCCGAACACCTGGTGGGTCGGCACGCCGGTGTCCTTGACTACCGCGTCGTTTCCGCCCTCCTCCAGCGCGTCGCCGACGTAGAGCATCTGGGCGATAGGTATTTTCGTCAGTTCTACTAGACGGCGGATACCATAGGCTTTGGTGATGCCTTTGCGAGTAATTTGGATGGTAGTGAGACCGCCTTCAGTCACCGAAAAGTTGGGGAGATTTTTCACAAGGGCATTCCGTAAATCATCACGGGATCCTTCATGTTCACGGTGCCAAGATTCTTTTGCGTCAAGGGGAGCTTGCTGCCCGAGCGCCGAAAATGCAATTTCTGCTCCGCGGTCTTCCAACTGTTCTCCCCAAGTTTTTGGGGGAGTTGGGTAATTGACCTCCCAAAAACTTG
>Ga0209542_10007751_pt1 | contig 20303 bp, 23 predicted proteins | sample RifCSPhighO2_01_FD_184028 | JGI IMG/M metagenome (GOLD analysis project Ga0209542, IMG submission 184028) | Soil microbial communities from Rifle, Colorado - Rifle CSP2_plank highO2_0.1 (SPAdes) (version 2) | ecosystem: Environmental > Terrestrial > Deep subsurface > Rock core/Sediment ...
TTGATACTATAGAACAGTCTATTGACCGCATAGAAAAGGCGCTGCTTGACACCGATGAAGTGACGAGCAGCGAAGTCGGGGAGCGTGTAATGGCTGAGCTCAAGGCGATGGACAAGGTCGCGTACATAAGATTCGCTTCTGTGTACAGAGATTTCAACGACGTCACGGCGTTTGAGAGAGAAGTCAGACTGTTGAAAAGCTGAGGAGCAAGGGTAAACATATCGTTAGGGCTAAAACAAGGGGGGGAATCGGCATATATCGGAACCCAAAAGTCACTTTCCGATGGTTAATTCATATTCAAAAATTGGGGGATGAGGAGAATGATTGGACAAATAAAAAAACGGGACGGAAATATATCGGAGTTTGACAAAGTCAAGATCACGAACGCTATTTATGGTGCTGCTCGAGAAGGCGGCAACGAGCAAAGAAGCGAGTGCGACCAGATAGCTGACAAGGTCGTTGAAAAAATAAGCGAAGAGATGCCACGCGGCTCTATGCCTACAGTTGAAGGAGTACAGGACCTTGTTGAACAAGTTCTCATTGAAACAGGCCATGCTAAAACTGCTAAGTCTTATATTATATACCGTCAAAAGAGAGCGGAGCTACGTGCGGAGAAACGGTTAGTGCTGGAAAAGGAAGAGATAGACGAGGTTGACAAGAAGTTCGACCTCAACGCGCTTCGTGTGCTAAAAGCACGCTACTTGAGAAAGGACGACAACGGCCGTCTTATAGAGACGCCAAAGCAACTTTTCACGCGTATTGCAGTTCACACTGGACTGCCTGAAATCTTTTATGACGAGAATATATTCGACGAGGATTCAAAGCAGGATCCACATGAATCAGAAGAGTTTGAGCCTGCGATGTACGAAGGTGAGATAGCAATCGGCAAGTACGTGCTCAACAAATATCATCTGGAAGCTGTCAAGAGGATGTACGACCGTTTTGACAGACAGCAACAGGTTAAGGTCAGCTGGTCGGCTCTGCTCGAGATGCTAAAGGACGGCGCTTTCAACGAACATGAAAAAACAATAGACGAATTCTACAACATAATGGTCAACAGGCAGTTCATGCCCAACACACCGGCCATAGCCAACTTCGGTTCTGTCTTGGGAATGGGCTCGGCGTGCTTCCATCCTAGCCAGCTCGTCATCACAAAAGATGGCCCACAGGAAATACAAAATATAAAAGTTGGCGACGACGTTCTGACGCATAAGGGGAGATTCAGGAAAGTCAAAGAAGTGTTTATGAGGGAAACGAATTCTCTGCTTTCGTTTGGTTGCAAAAAGCTTCCAAAGCCGTCAATGCTCCTAACGGATGAACACCCGATACTAGCTTTCAAAAACGGTGAAGTGAACTGGTATCCTGCTTACACTGTCAGAAGCGGCGACCATGTGGCACTTTCATATCCTACAGAGACAGCGGATGTAGAAACAATAAAGGTATCTGATATAGTAAGCGGCGTTAAAGTAGAGAATGACCAGTGTCAATACGAATACAGCGGCGGGAAATTCAACGCGTTCGTGCACACAACAAAATCTGTTAAAAATACAATTGCTGTTGACTACGACTTGATGAAAGTATTCGGATTTTATCTTTCTGAAGGTAATGTATCTGAAAGCGACTGTGTAAGATTCACTCTGGCTTTAGACGAAATGAATTACTGCCAGGAAATAGTTTCAATAATCGAAAAGAAGTTCTGTATAACGGCAAGAATAGAAACTAATAAAAGTCCTGATAGAAAATGGCTAGCACTACGCTTCCACTCCACAATACTTGCAAAATTCTTCGAAAACCTGTTTGGAACGGGCTTTAACAAAAAAAAGATACCAGCCTGGATAATGGCATTGCCGATAGAAAAGCAGAAAGGTCTTATGTCTGGAATGATCCGAGGCGACGGCACTATTTTCAAGAACTCGACCAAAATGAATGCAAAGCTCGTTATGTCCAATAACAATCTTGTATATTCATTCTGGCAGATGTGCATGCGATGCGGTGTATTTGCTGGGCTTGGCAAGGAAACTATGTCAAAGCTTGGTACTGTCCAGCCTGTAAGGTGCACATTAGGCAACGCTAAAGGCCAGCTGCTAATGAATGAGTTGATGGGCACTGCGCATGAAGTTACAACAGAAGACAAAACGATGTTAATTAATGGTGTAGTATTCACTGAAATTGAAAATATAGAAAAAATAGATTACAATGGTCCAGTTTTCAACCTTGAAGTAGAAGAGGATCACTCATACGTCGCCAACATGGTTTCTGTACACAACTGCTTTGTGTTAGGTGTCGAAGATGACATAACAAGCATCATGGACACGCTCAAACATACTGCGTTGATTCATCAGGCCGGCGGCGGCACAGGGTTCAACTTCTCAAAATTGAGACCGGAAGGCGACATAGTCAAGAGCACTTGCGGTGCTGCTTCCGGCCCGATAAGCTTCATGACTCTGTACGACAACATGACCGACGTTATAAAACAGGGCGGAATGAGACGTGGGGCGAACATGGGTATACTGAATAGCAATCATCCTGACATCGAGAAATTCATTACAGCGAAAGAAGGCAACAAGGCGCTCCGCAATTTCAATATCTCCGTATTGATAATGGGCGACTTCTGGAAATACTACGAGAAGGACGAGCCTTACCCTCTTATCAATCCAAGAAATGGCGAGACGGTGCGCACAGTAAGCCCGAAGATGTTGTTTGACAAAATAGTCTATCAGGCATGGGAATCAGCCGAACCTGGAGTAATATTTTTTGACAAGGTAAACGAGTTCAACCCGTTTCTTGACCACCTCGGTCCTATAGTGACAACTAATCCATGCGGCGAGGTGTTACTTTACCCTAACGAGCCATGCAACCTAGGCTCGATAAACGTCTGGTCATTTGCAAAGGAAGACGCCAATGGACAAGTCTATGTCGACTGGGAAGATATGACGCGTGTTGTAAAAATCGTCACGCGGTTCATGGACAATATAATAGACGTCAACAAGTGGCCTCTAAAGCAAATCGAGGACATGGCGCTTTCAACAAGGAAGATAGGCGTTGGCATAATGGGCGTCGGCGACCTGCTGTTTGAGATGGGGCTGCCGTACGACAAGGACGAAGGCAGGAAATTCATGGAAGAGCTCATGGAATTTGTAAATTATTGGACAAAAGTTGAATCAGTTGAATTAGCGAAGGAGCGCGGGCCTCTGCCGTTCTTCGACAAGTCATTCTATCCACAGGGCAGACTGCCTTTCTCTGGTTCAGCGAAGCGCGACAAGTGGCATTTCGACTGGGATGAGATGTCAGAACGTGTTAAGATGCACGGTATCAGAAATGGGTACACGACGATTATTGCACCTACAGGCAGCATAAGCATGATCGCCGGCTGCTCTTCGGGAATTGAGCCAGTGTACAGCTTAGTGTTTGAAAAAAACGTAAAGGTTGGTAGCTTCTTTTACATCGATCCTGTATTTGAGAAGGTCATGAAGCGCGAAGGGCTGTACGACGAGGAGCTGATGAAGGAGATTGCAGAGAATAACGGCTCCATACAGAACATACCTTACATATCGCAAAAACTGAAAAATACTTTCGTGACGGCGATGGACGCGACTCCTGAAAGTCACATACGCGCACTGGCAGCGTTCCAGCGGTGGGTGGACAGTTCAATAAGCAAGACAAATAATTTTCCCGCCAATGCAACAATCGACGACATGCGCAAGAGCTACTTGCTTGCATACCAGCTAGGCTGCAAGGACGTAACGGTTTTCCGCGACTCAAGCATAAAAGACCAGGTACTCGTCGCGCCGAAAAGGGACAAGGCAGTAGAAGTGAAGAAAGAAAAGTACGTGGCTATGAAATCGACACAGGAAGTGCCGACCTCTACAGGACTCGTGCTCAAGCAGCAGAACGGACACCACATGAAAACAGAGCATCATGGAATGGACGCAGTTGCCGGGAACGGGATAAACATATCAGCCGGTGCCGTCGTAAATTTACCAAAACCTCGGGTAGTTGCAGGGAATGAACTTCCTCGCATGGCCAACGAACCAAAGGGCAAGCATGATTATAAGGAATGTCCGGAATGCTCTTCGGTGGCACTCGCTCTAAAAGAAGGTTGCATCACTTGCGAATCATGCGGCTGGGGATTATGCAGTTAAATTTCTGAATTATTTTTGGCTTTATAAATTTCATCAAAATAGATATTGCCATGAATCCTAAAGATTTTTTCAAGCCCTATTCACCTGAAATCAGGGGCGACCTGAAAGAATATCTGGTCAGATGTGACAATGGGTGTGCGAATAATTCATTCTTCGGGCCGAAATATTTTTTTGTAATCAGGGACATGGAGCTTATAATTCCCGGGTCAACTTTCGTAAGAGTGGACAGAAATCCTCTTCCAGATGCCGGGTATTTTGTAAATGATGATTTTCTTCTGGAAAGCAACGGACCTGGACATGAAAACATGAGCCTGATGGGGGCAGAAAGGGGTGTCTACGACCCGAGAAAAATTTTGAAAAGACGCCTATGGTCAATTTCGGGTCTAAAACTTCACGACGTGCCAGAACTTTTGCAGAATTAATTTAGATTTATCTTGTACAGGTTTGAATCAATGGTTATTGCTATACTCTTTTTGGTTTCAATAAATTCATCGGGTCGCGCTCACGCGAACGAAATTTTTCTTTTAAAAAAGTTTATTCGTGCCCTGCTATTGCTTCCACGTCGTTCTTTTCGTCGTTCTCTTCATTTGATTTACATGGTTTCTCACTGCGCACGTATCAACGTTTATTCTTCCAGCCTTAAAATAATGTGTTTCTTGTTCGGCACTGAAATGTATACTTCTTCGCCTGCCCTGAGGTTCAGGCTTCTGACTATATTTTGATTAAAATAAAATCCAAGCCTGTTGCCCGACAATTTGATGATTTTTTGCCTGATCTTCAGCGGACTCTCCTTCGTTTTCAATTCTTTCACGACTTTTGCTGCGGACTCTTTTTCAAATTCTATATGACCGCGGTCGCACTGATAGCTCACCGCCTTGTTTTCCGCCCCTTCCACCTCTACGACAATCCGTTCCATTTTACCTCTGCATTTCTGGCACTTCATTATTATCTCCTCTTTGCGTTTATTACCCACAACGTCTTGTACCTGATTTCACACAAAATATAATAATTTCTGGTTTCTATCTCTATTTTGTTCCCTTTTTTCTTCATGTTCTTTGAAGACTGAAATATGATCTCGACGACTTCGTCCCATGAAAAATTTTCCTCATGGTTTTGCTTGTAGTGCTCCGTTTTTTTGATGATGTCGAAGAGCATTGTATCACATCATTTTGACTATATTTATGTAGTCATTTAGATATTTAAAGGTTGTGTGTACCCTAGAGTCACTTTTTAACTGTTTCCGCAATACTGAAACAATGCAACCGAAGAAATGGCCAGGGGATGCTGGAAAGACAAAGATGCTAGGCTCCGTAGAGGTCGACAAGGACTCGCCATCCGTGGAGGCCAATGGGGCGGTAGATGAACTGAACTCTTTTGTCGGCATGGCGATAAACAAGATCGAAGATCATTACATTGTCGGCATGCTCAAGGATATACAGGCTGATCTTTTTACTATAGGTGCTGAATTGGCTGGCTCGCGGCGCAGAGAGGATAAGTCAACGCAGCTAGATCCGGAACATGTTATCAGATTAGAGGACGAAATATTCAAGCTTGATACTAACCTGAAGCCATTGAGCAACTTCATAATGCCAGGCGGCTCGGAAGCTGCGGCCGCTTTGCATGTCTGCAGATCCGTAGCAAGGCGTGCAGAAAGGCGTGTTGTTGCTCTGAAAAAGGAACGCATCATAAACGACGACATAGTGAAATACCTGAACCGCCTATCGTACCTGTTTTTCCTGCTGGCGCGCAAGGTAAACGAAGACAAAAATGTGGAAGAACAAAAATGGTAAACTCCTTTCTTTGGAAAAGAAAGTAGCTTCCAGTCAAAGAAACATATTATATATTTGGTTCACTGGCGTTCACTACTACTGATATGTTATTTCTCAAAAGTTTCAATTATATAGGACTTTAAAAAGCCTTGGTTTATAGAGCATTTATGAAATACCTTGTAATTTCTGACGTACATTCTAACTTAATTGCCCTGCAGGCTGTCTTAGCTGATGCAGAAAAACACGGTCCTTATGATGGACAATTAAATGTAGGGGATTTGGTCGGATATGGGCCGAATCCAAATGAATGTGTTGATATTGTAAGAGACCGCGGTTTTACTTCTGTATTAGGCAATCATGACAGGGTTGTGAGACGCGAACATTCAACAGGCTCGAGTGCGCACTTTAATTTTAATGCACGCGAGGCCGCCCACTTTAACAGACGTGAATTAACGTCGGAAAGCAGGGCGTATCTTGCAGGCCTAAGCAATGCTCCGTATATAGAACCGGAAGGCAGATTTGCAATGGTTCATGGCAGCTTTGCAGGAAATGATGACAGCTATGAAAACATATATGTTGTTGAGGAGCATGACGCTGTGAGTGCAATGTACAGCTTATGTTTTGATGACGACTCCAACACAGACTGGAAGCATTCAAAACTTGGCATAGTAGGCCACACACATGTGCCTATGTATGCAAGGTGTTGGGCGGGTTACTCTGATCACTACATAGAAAATTCTGAATTCACATCACCATTGCCTCCATCATTACTAGAAGTTAATTTTGGCGAGGAACCAAACTTGGGGTCTAGAAGTATTTTCTGGCAACCAAAAGCCCTATTCAATCCCGGCTCTGTTGGACAACCACGTGACGGAAACCCAAGAGCAGCGTATGGAATAATGACATTCGACGGCGACAAAATAACTTTAGAGTCGCGAAGAGTTGAGTATGATATAGCAGAAACACAGAAACGTATGAGAGAGAGAAACCTACCACAACGTTTGATCGACAGGCTTGCAACAGGAAGATAAATAAACTCTTCTTCTAATTAGTTTCATGCAAATACAGCACAAAGACGGTGAATTCTTCATTGAACTAAACGGCAAAAAGGCCCTGCTTGATTATACGATAACCGGCAAAAAAATGGATTTGTTCCATACGTTCACCGACCCTGAATTGCGCGGACAAGGATTGGCGGAGAAACTCTGCGTGGCCGCTTTTGAGCATGCGAAGAATAACGGGCTGCGAATAATACCTACATGCGAATATGTCCGCGATGCATTTTTGAAGAAGCACCCCGAGTGGAACAGCATCGCCGAGCACTGGTAAACTCCTTTTTCTTCGAAAGAAAAAGCCCTTCTGGAAAAATAACATATTACTATTGTGTCTTACTGGCGTTCGCAGAAGAAATATTTTTTGTAATTTCTTCGTGATTGATGTCAGCTTTAAATTAATTTTACTTGACTATTTAGCATGGTTCGTCTACATCCTTACTTACAAGGTCGTGAATTTTCTTTCAAGGATGTACTGATGGCACCCTACAAGCTGCCGGATTTTCCACGCAGTGAAGTTGATCTAAGTTCTAACGTCACAAGACGCATAAGGGCTCATGTACCATTTCTTGGTGCGCCGATGGACACTGTAACGGGTTACGAAATGGCTGCAATGCTTGGATTAATTGGCGGTATCGGGGTAATACATTATAATTTTCTGACAGTTGATGCACAGATACGAGAACTTGAAAAGCTAAAAAACTATAAGGCCGCTTTCGTAAAAAATCCTGTTTGTATGAGACCCGATGCAACTATTTCTGATGTTTACAAATTACAAGAGGACAGGGGTTTTTTCAGCGCGCCAATAACAATGGACGGCACACCTAATACACCGCTTCTAGGATTTGTAACTCACAGAGACGTAAGATATGTAGAAGATAAATCAAAGCAGCTGCAATACGTGATGACTAAGGGACGAGACCTTATTACGGCTCACAGACGAGACACACTGGACAAAATGGATATCAAAGCTGCCAATGCAATAATCAAGGATCGTAACTTGAATACGCTTATAATAGTTGACGACGATAACAGGCCTTGTGCACTGGTTACAGACCGTGACATCAGATTGCACGAAAAATATCCAATTGCAAGTGTTGATGAAAACAAACAACTTTACGGATTTTTAGCAATAAGAGGCGCATGGCATGACGAGAGAAACAGGGAAATGGAGAAAGAAAGGATAGACAAGGCTGTGAAGGCCGGTGCGGATTGTCTTGTTATAGACCAGGGAGTTGTCTATGCGTCACAAATTGATATTGCACGTTACATAAAGACAAATTATCCAGGCGTGGAAGTTGGTATAGGTAACGTAGCCGTAGGCGAATTGGTTACAACTCTTATGAAAACGGCCGGCGATTACATAGACATGATAAAAGTTGGTGTCGGCCCAGGCGGCGCGTGCATAACACAGGAAGAACTTGGTGTTGGTAGAGCTCAACTATCTGCGGTTTATGATTGTTCACAGGCGTTAAAAAAATTTGGCGGTGCAAATGGTCTTCCTTCACTTATAGCAGACGGTGGAATAAAATGTGCCGGCGATGCCACAAAAGCACTTGCAGTCGGCGCTGATGGAGTAATGATGGGACAATTGCTTGCACCACTGAAAGAATCACCAACAAATGCAGAACATAGCGACGATGGGCTGAAAAAGAAATTCAGAGGCATGGGCTCTGCAGAGGCGATGGCGGCTGGAAGCGAAATTCGTTACGGTGTAAACGAGGAGAGAGTAAAGGTACCGGAAGGAATAATAAAATGGCTAGATTACCAAGGCCCTGGTGAACCCTTTGTCGGATATTTAATAGAAGTTGTTAAACAAGGCATGGATAAGCTGGGCTTTAGAACTGTAAAAGATCTTCAGGATGATTGCATGATTGTCCCTGATCCTGGAAAGTGATAAAAAATGCCGATAACAGCGGTAATTGGAGTCCATTGGGGAGACGAAGGAAAAGGAAAAGTTGTAGACTACCTTGTAGACAGCGGCTATGATGCGGTAGCACGATACAACGGTGGTCCTAACTCTGGGCATACAATATATGACGAACAGGGAAGGAGAATTGTACTGCACGTCATACCATCGGGAATACTTCACCCTCATATAAAAAATATCATAGGTGACGGCGTCGCGCTTGATCCGCGTCTGTTTTTGGAAGAAGTTGCTACAGTAAGATCGCTAGACAGGAATCTGGATAATTTTTACATCTCAGAAAAATGTAAAGTAATAACTCCCTATCACACGGCTGCCGAAATGGTAAGTCCAAAAGCAAAAAAGATAGGAACTACCGGAAAGGGTATGGGACTTGCTTACTCCTCCGATACAGAAAGAATATCACCGCGCATGGCACATTTCTTCGGACCGCGTGACCTCCTGATAGAAATGCTTGAAGAACTTGACGAAGAACGCGGCATTTCACGGCGGCTAATAGAATTAGGAGAACTACCTCTGAATGCCGAAGAAATTGCAGATTCTTACAGACAAATGCTTGGAAAAATCGAGAACAACGTATGTGATACCGTCTATCTTGTCAATAAAATGCTAAAGGATGACAAGAAAATAGTGGCAGAGGGAGCGCAGGCTACTCTGCTCAGCATAACTCAGGGAACTTATCCTTTTGTCAGCTCTTCTGATGCGACAGTTGGCGGTATAGTAGGTGGACTGGGCGTGCCGCCAAAAGCTATAACGAAAAGCATCGGAGTAATGAAAGCAGGATATATAACAAGAGTCGGCGGCGGACCTTTCCCTACAGAGCTAGGAACTGAGAAAACGATAAAAGAAGAAATCAAACTTGAAAAACATGAATTAGTACAACTCGCAAGAAAAGTCCGCGATCAAACAGCCAGTGAAAGGGGAATAGGACAGTATATACGTGAAATTGGAGCTGAGTACGGTGCAACAACAGGCCGTCCAAGACGCACAGGGTGGCCCGACTTTGTCGCTACGTCATATTCTGCAATGATAAATGGATTGGATGCGCTTGCGCTGACAAAGCTGGACGTCAGTGATTTTGTGCCTGAAATACCAGTATGCACGACATACAAAAGAGACGACAGATTAATCGAAAGATTCGACACATTAAATCTTGGAATGTACAGGCCGCATTATCATATAAGACTCCCTGGATGGATGGCAAGAACGACGAATGCGCGGACATTTGACGACCTGCCAAAAAACGCACAAGGACTAGTAGAATTCTGGGATAAGATAGCGCGCGTCGAGATAATCTCAAACGGCCCCAGAAAAGAAGAGACAATATTCCGCTGACCTCTTTTTAAATTTTCCATACAATCCACTACAATGGATAAGGAACGGTATCTGCAAAAGAAAAGTGATATAGAAAAGCGTCTGCAGGATTTTCGCAATGTATATGCGCAGCCGGACGAAGAAATATTCGCAGAGCTTTGTTTCTGCTTACTCACGCCGCAGACAAAAGCGAAAAGCGCCGACTATGCGATAAAAAAGTTGAAAGAGAAAAACCTGCTTCTCACTGGCAGCGCGGAGGAAATAAAAGTCTGGATGGCTCCTATCAGGTTCAACAACAATAAATCAAATTACATAGTGGAAGCAAGAAAGCTGTTCGTGAATGAAAACGGCGTAAAAATAAAGGAAAAACTTGAAAACAAAGACCCGAAAGATCTTCGCCTCTGGCTGGTAAAGAACATCAAGGGTTATGGACTGAAGGAAGCATCCCACTTCATGCGCAACATAGGCCTCGGCGATGATCTGGCGATACTAGACAGGCACATACTCAAGCATCTGGTAAAGAACGGTGTAATACCTGAAGTGCCAAAATCGATAACTGAAAGGAAATACTTCGAGATAGAAAACAGGATGAGGGAGTTCTCGCAAAGCACGGGCATACCGATGACGCACCTAGACCTGTTCTGGTGGTCAGAAGAGGCTGGAGAGATATTTAAATAAATTCCCTTCATTCGCTACTTATGACAAAAGAAAGGATTGATAGAATTAGGGAATTTCTTGCATCCGGAGCAAGTATTTGCCCTTTTGCAAAAAGTTATTTAGATGGGATAGGTTTTGCGAGTGTTCCTGAAAATTATAGGCCTAACGATGTAAAATACCCTGTTATAGATCTTGTGAAATCCCCGGGTCTGATGGCTGCGACATACGTATTCGACACTAATATGCCAATACATGAAGAGGAACGCGTAAGGGGTGCAAGACTTTTCAAAGATCTTTTCAAAATACTGCTCCTAGAAGAGCATGGTGAGATTGTACGAAAAAGTTTCGCAGAATTAGAAAGAGACTTGGACATTGCTTTAGCGCCGGACTCTTCAATAAATCCTTTTTTGCATTATAAAGACCAGCCATTTTTCTCAATAGCAATGAACCCTCTTTACCAAGAAACGCATCCAAGATGGTCACCATGCCCAATGATGGTTATAACACGGCATGATGATGTTGCTACTGTTGATAGAAAAGCAAAAGACGTTATACGCAGGCTTATGAAAGAAAGAACAGGTAGAGTATATGATGCAGATGAGTTGTACCTTATGCCCGATTTCAGCCCTTAAATACTTACCCTTTATTAGTAATTATACAGTTAGGGAAGGAAGGTAAATGGTAAAGGTAAAGACGCATTTTGCGTACCGGACATTGAGGTCCTATTTCTAACGTAAATAAAAGGGGTAAATAATACGAAAGCCAGTTCATAAACAAACAAAAACTAGGCAATCCTATATTCCCTGAACAAAGGTGAAAAAAACATGTATGGAAGAGAAAGACACGGAGGAAGTGGCGGAGGCCGTGACGGCGGAAGCCGCGGCGGAGGCTTCGGAAGAGGTGGAGGCGGAGGCGGCTTCGGAAGAGGCGGCGGAGGCTTCGGTAGACCTCACAGAGAAGACGACGACAAACCTAAGCCAATAAAAGTCGGCGAAGAGCACGACGTCAAGATAACTGACGTCGGAGCAAAGGGCGATGGAATAACGAAGATAGAGAATTTCATCGTCTTCGTAGCTGGCGCAAAGAAAGGCGAGGAATGCAGAATACGCATTAAGGAAGTAGCAAGCCGCTTTGCAATTGGCGAAAAAATAGGATCGTCCGCAGGCAGCAGCTCTGAGTCAACAGATGAAGCAAGTGATTCAGATGAAGCCTCAGACAGCGAGTCGGAAGAGTCATCTGAAAAAAGCGACGAAGAAGCCTAAGACAAAACGTTAATGACGGGTTTAATGCCCGCACATGACAATTTTTTCTTTTTTTTATTTCACTTTTAATTGATTTTAATTCTTCATTTTTCAAGTAATTCTTATGACAAAGTTTTATCCAAAAATCAAGCCTTACAAGAAGGGCTATCTGGATGTCGGCAACGGCCACCAGATTTATTATGAAATGATTGGAAACCCAAAAGGCAAGCCCGTCCTCTTTTTACACGGAGGGCCGGGATCGGGCATCGAGCCTGACGACCGCCGGTTCTTCAACCCGCGAAAATTCAATGTAGTTCTTTTCGACCAGAGAGGTGCCGGCAAAAGCAGGCCATTCGCCAGTCTGAACAATAACGATACGTGGAAACTTGTAGATGATATAAACAAACTGCTTGCTCATCTCGGCATGAAAAAAGCTTTTCTATTCGGGGGCTCATGGGGTTCGACTCTCGCGCTTGCATACGCAATAAAAAATCCGAATAAAATAACTGGAATGCTGATCAGAGGCATATTTTTGTGTGACTCAAACGATCAAAAATATTATTTGAATGGCGGAGTCGCTGTATTGTTTCCTGACGCATGGGAACGCTTCATAGGCAACGTCCCGCAAAAATACAGAAAGGCTCCTGCAGAATATTATTACAGACAAATGAAATCGAAAAATGCCAAAATAAGGGATAAGTTCGCTAAGGAATGGACAATTTACGAGCTGTCAATACTTAAAATGAAAATGACGGAGAAAATGATAAAGAAATACCTGAAAGATGGCACGTATAAGTCATTGGGCCCGCTGGAAGCGCACTACATAACAAAGATGTGCTTCATGCAGGATAACTACATAATTAAAAATGCCAAGAGACTGTCAAAGATACCAGTCGTTATAGTTCACGGACGTTACGATGCCATATGTCCTCCGCTGAATGCGTGGAAGCTTCACAAAGTGCTGAAGAAATCAAAATTATATTTTGTCACGTCAGGCCACGGCTCGAGCGAAGAAGAGCTAAGAAGCAAGCTTATCGAAGAGATGGACAAAGTAGCGTGATAAAATGGCAATAAAATGCATAATATTCGACGTGGGTGGAGTCCTGCTGAAAGAGAAAATCGACGTTGTGCACAATGTTATCAACAAGGAACTGGGCAAAAAAGTCTTTGACAGGAAAGACATACATCATAAAAAATCGCTTATGGGGAAACTGACAGAGAAACAACTTCTTGCGGCACTGTCTAAAAAATACAGGATTCCTGCCGTGAAGCTGAAGAGACTTTCAGACGAAAAATACCTGAAAATAATGAAGACAAACAAAGACTCGCTGATGATTGCGAAAGCGCTCCAGAAAAACTATACAACATGCATCCTCTCAAATGTCACCCCGATGCACAAGAAGCATGAACATATGATGGAAATATATTCATTTTTTGACCACGTCGTACTCTCGTGCGACATAGGCGCTATGAAGCCGAGCCCGAAAATATTCAAAATAGCACTGAAAAAACTGGACGCCAAACCACGGGAATGTATTTACATAGAAGACAGAGAAGAATTCTTAGATACTCCGAAAAAACTTGGGATGAATGTAATCCTTTTCAAAAGTGCAAATCAACTGAGAAAAGACCTCAAAAAACATGGTGTGAAAATATGAAACAAACTTTAAGTATATTCTTGCTAAGCACTCAAAATGTTTATCGAACCAATACTAGGGAAGATGCTGGCAAGCGGTATTGAGCCGCCGGCAAGGTTTATAGTTTTCAAGGAGCCGATAATATATCCCTCACACGCTGATAACATAGTCCACGATTACAAAAGATTAAGGGCCAGAAGAAGCAGAAGGAAATGGGTGGACAATATAACGTCCCGAGACGTAATGAATTGGTCAAGATACCCCTACTGGCAGAGCATGGACAGAGCCGTGGAAGCTTCGAATAACAATGCACATGGCTATAATCACAATTCTTTCCCAAATCAATTTTTTCATGACCTGGAGGGTGAACAAAATCCAAGAGATACTATTTTGTGGATGGCCTACAACCTTGAGCCTACGAGAGCCAATCATATGTTGCCCGGACTGGTTGCCGAATACATAAGAAGATTCGATACCGGCGACAGAACAAAGACCGGATATGATAAAATGCTGCATTATGTTTGGGCCGCCGCGATAGCCGCAAAATATGGCGAATCCACAGCAAATGGTCTTATGTATGCAAAAAAACTCTTCAGCTTATCGTTCAGTAGAAGCAGAGACATTAGGGCGGACATGTACGCGCATTTTGACGGGTTAAATTTCCTGCGACAAGTACAAATATGATACACATCAAAATATGATTTATATGAAAATAATACTCGATACCAACTTCCTTATGGTGCCAAACCAGTTCGGCGTCGACATATTCGAATTTCTGAAGGATTATGAGATTTTTACTTTGTCGTCGTGCATAGACGAGCTCAAGAAGCTGGCGAAAAATAAGGGCAAGAATGGCATGGCGGCGAAGGTAGCGCTCAAACTTATTAAGGATAAAAAAGTCCGGATAGTCTCCACCAGAGAAAAGGGCGACAGGGCAATTCTGAACTACGCGATACTCGACAGATGCTCCGTAGGTACAAACGACAAGGAACTTATTGCAAAACTCAGGAAACAGAGCATAAAAATACTCCGCCTGCGGCAGAAAAAATATATAGAGGAGATCTAGACCCAAAAAAAGGTTTTTAAAGATTGGTTTTCGATTGAATCTGATATTGGGGGATAAAAGTGGCTTACGAATTCATATTTGGATCAGCTGCACTGGCTCTGCTTTTCGCAGTCATATCTGGTGTATATGTTCTTAGGCAGGACAGGGGCACGCCTCGGATGATTGAAATCTCCAAGGCAATACAGGAAGGCGCCACGGCTTTCCTTCAAAGACAGTACAGGACGATATCTATCTTTGCCATAATAATCGCCATTATACTCGGCGTTGTGCTTGGCGTAACGGCGGCGGTTTCATTCATCGCGGGCGCAGTATTATCGGCGCTGGCCGGATTCATCGGGATGCATATATCGATACGCGCTAATGTCAGGACGGCAAAGGCGGCTGAAAAAGGTATAAGCCACGCGCTCAGCACGGCATTCCGCGGCGGCGCGGTCACGGGATTTGCCGTAGTCGGCCTTGGGCTGATTGGTGTAACCGGGCTGTACATGATCTACGGTGATGTTAATACTATAATCGGATTCGGGTTCGGCGCTTCGCTTGTTTCGCTATTCGCCAGAGTCGGCGGGGGCATATTTACAAAGGCGGCTGATGTAGGCGCAGATATCGTAGGCAAGGTAGAAAAGGGAATACCGGAAGACGACCCACGAAACCCTGCTGTCATAGCTGACAACGTAGGGGACAATGTCGGAGACTGCGCAGGCATGGGCGCGGACTTGTTTGAAAGCTACGTGGTGACGCTGCTAGCCGCAATGCTTCTCGGCGCGTTGGCCGGGGGCGCTCTGCTGCTGCTCCCGTTGACAATCGCGGGCGTAGGCATAATAGCGTCCATAGTTGGCATATTCTTTGTCCGCGCGTCCAGTGAAAGGGAGATATGGTCTGCATTCAACAAAGGTATAATAATTTCCGCGGCACTTGCGATTGTAGGCACGTTGGCAGTGACTATGTATATGCCAAACGGGGTCAACCTGTTTCTGGCGACGACATCCGGAATAATAACAGCTGTGATAATCTCAATAGTCACCGACTACTACACGTCGATGTCAAAGAAGCCCGTTCAAGAAATAGCAAAAGCATCCGAAACGGGCGCAGGCACAAACGTCATAACAGGACTTGCGGTCGGTTTCCAGAGCACTTTCATACCGGTAATAGTAATTTGCCTTGCAACACTTGCGTCATTTTACCTGGCAGGCATATACGGAATCGGCCTTGCTGCGCTCGGCCTGCTGTCGATAACAGGAATGATAATGAGCATAGACTCGTTCGGTCCGATAAGCGACAACGCAGGTGGCATAGCGGAAATGTCCAACATGAACAAGAAAGTCCGCAAAGTCACGGACGCGCTGGATGCTGTGGGCAACACGACCAAAGCAACGACAAAGGGTGTCGCGATCGCTTCAGCCGCATTATCTGCGTTAGCACTGTTTGCGGCATTTGCGGACGTATCTGGGATAGTCACGATCGATATTCTTGACGTGCGTGTGCTCGTGGGCTTATTGATAGGCGGCGCGATACCGTTTCTGTTCTCGGCGTTTATAATGAAGGCGGTTGGAAAGGCGGCAGGGTCAATTGTAATCGAAGTGAGAAGGCAGTTCAGGACATTGAAAATAATGTCGGGCAAACAGAAGCCTGACTATGGAAAATGTGTAGATATCGCGGCGAAATCTGCGCTGCACGAATTAATAGCTCCGGCGCTTCTGGCAGTTCTTGCACCTATAATAGTGGGATTCGTGCTTGGCCCTACAGCACTGGCAGGACTACTTGCCGGTTCGATTGTATCTGGATTGATGCTTGCAATAACGCTTGCGAATGCAGGCGGCGCATGGGACAACGCGAAGAAGTATATTGAGAAAGGAGCATTTGGCGGTAAGGGAAGCGACGCACACAAAGCAGCAGTTATCGGCGATACAGTAGGAGACCCTGCAAAAGACAGTGCCGGGCCCTCGATTAACTCGCTGATCAAGGTCATGAACACGCTTGCTATATTAATGGCGCCTTTCCTTGTTGCATACGCGCTGGCATGATTGAAAGCTTTTAAACTCTCCCTTTCAATTAGCAAATGTTCTTCAGGGTCTGTGAAAAGCTCAGCTGATCGAGACCCATCAACGAAGGGCAATTTTTGCGTTTAAATTTATAATTAGGTTTTGGAATAAACAAGCAATGATTGTGGTGTGATTATGGACTACAAATGGATGTATACTCTACCTCCAGCGTTTGGCGCGATTGGGATGTACAAATCAGGAGAACTAACATCAGGGATAATAATTACAGCAGTATTGCTGTCAGTAACTTATGTTGGCAACATAATGGAAAACATACAAGACAGTACATTGAATCGGAAATGGTAAAAAAGGAGATTAAAAATGTTCAAGATACTGACCGTAAAGGATGAAGTAAGGGTACCGCCTGTGAAGTTCGACCTTCAGCTCGACAAGGCCGTAAAGGAATCTCTTCAGGAGCAGATAGAGGGCAAGCTAAACGCGGAGATAGGTGTGTTCCTAGTTATTACAGACGTGCTCAGCGTTGGCGACGGAAAGATAATACCCGAAGACGGAGCAATTTATTATCCTGTTGAATTCAAGGTACTTGTATACAAGCCTGAATTGAATGAAATAGTATTAGGCGAAGTTGTGGACGTTACAGAGTTTGGCGCATTCACGCGAATAGGACCGCTGGACGCGCTTGTACACGTAAGCCAGATAATGGACGACAAGATATCTTACGACGCGAAGAATGCCGTATTCACAGGCAAGAAAACCGGCGTACGACTGAAAGAGGGCGACCTGATACGCGCAAGGATAGTCGGCGTGTCACTGGGCAAAGGCCGCAGCAAGATATCACTTACAATGAGACAGCCTCACATGGGCTCAATGGACTGGATCGAAAGAGATAAGAGGAACAAGAAAAGAGAGAAGTAATAATATCCGAAGACTGAGTCTGAGTCAACACCTTTTCTTTGGGGTTGATACAGACCTTTCTTTTGGAAAAGAAAGGGATGTATATGGTTAAACGAGCGTGCAGGAATTGCAAGAGAATATTGAAAGGAACTACGTGCCCAGTCTGCAAGACCAGCAACATAACGACAAGCTTCCAAGGTACTATAGTCATATTTGACGTGAATTCGGAAATTGCCAAGAAGTTGGGAGTGACCGCCCCGGGTAAATACGCGATAAAGGTGTAATTAACCTTTCTTAAAAAGAAAGTTTAATCAAAGAAGGTATTATAATGAGAATAGAAATCAAGAAAGAGAACTATAACAGGTTCCTCAAGAGGAAAGAAGTGGAGATATTCATAGACCACCCTGAGCAGGCGACGCCTTCAGCGGACGTTGTACGTGATTCGGTGGCCGAACAAACTTCGTCAGATAAGGACAAGATAGAAGTCAGACAAATAATGTCCTCGTCAGGCTCACCGGAATCAAAGGGCGTTGTATTCGTTTGGGACGAAAAATTTGTGAAGAAAGAGGTAAAGGAAGAGGCACCTAAAGAATGATTTTTATGAGAAAAAAAGAAGAAGTAGCACCTGTTGTAGAGGAGAAGAAGCCAAAGAAGGAAAAGAAGTCGCAAAAAGAGCGCCCACATTCGAAGAAGAAACATACAAAGGTAAAGATATGGAAGCTCTACGAAGTCAAGGGTGGCAAACTTTCAAGGAAGAACGAGCAATGCCCCAGATGCGGCTCCGGCACGTTCCTCGCAAAGTACAAGACGCGAAAATACTGCGGCAAGTGCGGCTGGTCACAGATGAGCAAATAGGCCAACGCACTATTTCTTTAGATTATTTTTTAGTCATGACATACCTGGATATCAAATTGGACGGATATAACGTTGGCGAGTCCTTCGTTTTTTGTCCAAAATATCGAAAAAGTTAGAACTTCGGTTTCCGTCCTAGTTTTATCATACATTTATACCAAGAAAAAACAAGATTAATTCATGCACAAAATTGTATGCTTTGATTTCGACGACGTCATAATAAACAACAAGTTCATTTTCAAGCTGCCTTTCATAGGCCGCAAACTACGCACGCTGGAGCTTGGCGCGGAGTTTATCGAGGGGAGACTGGACCCGAAGAAATTCAACAAGTTTGCGAGCGGCGTAATGAAAGAAATGACGGGCATACCGGTGAACACCGTTATGCGCATACTGCTTCACATGAGGCTGCAAAAGGGCGCCCGAGAGACTTTGGAGGCTGTAAAGAAAAAAGGTTACAAGATAGTTATAATAAGCACGAATGACGAGACATTCATCAGAAAATTCATGGAGAAGCACAACCTCCTGCAGCATATATCGCATATCTATGCCGCAAAATTCGGCGTAAAGAACGGGCTAATGACCGGCGTGATAAGCGGCGACGTAATAAAAACAGAAAAGACGGGCATAATACCGAAACTAGAAAAAATATACAATATAAAAAGGAGCCACATAATTTACGTTGGTGATGGGTTGACGGATCTGCCAATAATAAAAAAGATCGGCACAGGCGTGCTGTTCAACCCGAATGAGCTGACAAGGCTGGAAGTCTTCGCAAGCAGGCAGCTGAGAGAGAAGGAAAAGAAGGGCAGACTGTTTATTACAAACGGAAAAGATCTGAGAAGTGTACTGGAATTTATCCCATAGAGTAAGGTTTTAAATTTTGATACATTCCAGAGATAAAGTTCCATGGCGTCGGCATATCACTTCTACAATCATCCACTTCTTTGCGAAAGCGTTCCCTATCTGCATCATTCGTTGCCTCACGCATTCTTATTTCAGCTCTCGTAATAGCTCTTTCATAGCTTCCAGCTTGCATAAACCACTGAAATGTACCAAGAGGAACACAAAGTGCTCCAGCACCTACATATCCAAGCCCTCTTCCGGCTGCCCTAAGAACTTGTTTTGTTGTCATAATTATCAACTATAATTATTTCTTAGAATTTATTCTTCTTAAAAGTTTTCCAACGTAAATGTCAAAAATATTCTGTTTGTTTTTTTCTATGTCATCTGGAACTGCAACCTGCTCAAATTCTTTACCGTCTTGTGAATATGCCACCTCTATTGTATCAACTATACCATTCAAAGGCAGAGGTTTTTCAAGACCTCCATCGTCAAGCTGTATTCTAATGTAATTTGCAGTTGACGGGTTGTGTATGTTACCAGTTAGTATAAGTACTTCTCTGCCATCTATCAATGCTCTCGACGCTCTAATTTCAAGCTTGCTTAGGGTATCTTTGTCATCTTCTCTTATAGTAAAATCAACGGAACGTGAATCTATGGTATGTCCAAGAGTTGTATAAACTTCATGTTTGCCGTTTTTAGTAGCATAATCAGCTATTTTTCTAGCTTCCTCTGGCTTTGCAGAATATAAAATGGTAGAATTTAATGCCAAAAAAGCTGCAGTAGTGTACGATATAAATCTAGTCATGTTTAACCAACATACGACTGCTTGTTGACGTTCTTTACCGTGCCTTTGGTGCGCATCTTCTCGAACTGTTCCTTGTACTGCTTCCACGAGCGTTTTGCAAGCTC
>Ga0209542_10007752_pt1 | contig 20302 bp, 23 predicted proteins | sample RifCSPhighO2_01_FD_184028 | JGI IMG/M metagenome (GOLD analysis project Ga0209542, IMG submission 184028) | Soil microbial communities from Rifle, Colorado - Rifle CSP2_plank highO2_0.1 (SPAdes) (version 2) | ecosystem: Environmental > Terrestrial > Deep subsurface > Rock core/Sediment ...
CACATTCCGTGCGTACTACACGGTCATCAGCTGCATGCCGTAGCACAGGCCGAAATACGGTATCTTTTTTTCGCGGGCAAACTTAATGGCAGCGATCTTGCCTTCAATTCCCGTCTCGCCGAATCCACCGGGAACGAGAACGCCGTCATAATCGGCGAGTTCTTTCACGGCATTTGGGTCCGTTTCGTAGTCTTTGGCGTTTATCCATGCGATCTCCGGCTTCGCGCCAAGCGCATAGGATGAGAACTTGATGGCTTCAATTACGGAAAGGTACGCGTCGGAGAGGACGAAGTCACCGGTGTCGAAATACTTGCCGACGATGCCGATCTTCACGTTTTTGTCACCGTCGTGCGCTGCTTTTGCGAATTCCTTCCACTCCGAAAGATCGGCCGGCGGCGCATTTTTTTTACCCAATGCATCGAGGAGAATATCGGAGAGTTTGTCGCGCTCGAAATTCAATGGCACGTCGTAGATACTCTTCACGTCGGGCGCGGAAATGATCATGTCGGGCTGGACATTGCACCAGATGGCGAGTTTTTCTTTGCGCTTTTTGTCCAAAGGATGCGTGGAGCGCGCGATAATGATGTCCGGTTGCACGCCATATGAATTGAGCATTCTGACCGCGTTTTGCGTGGGTTTGGTCTTCATCTCGCCTATCGTTCCCGGCACCGGCAAGTACGAGACCATCACGAAGACGCAATCGCCCGGATTGAGAAGATTCATGACGCGTGCCGCTTCTATGAAAAGTGCGTTCTGAAAGTCACCAACGGTCCCGCCTATTTCGATGACGGATACGTCGGATTTTGATACGGCTGCGGCGCGCTTAAGCCTATCGATGACCTCGTCGCGCACGTGCGGTATCGTCTCGACGCAGCGGCCGCCATACCCCAAATTGCGCTCGCGCGCGATGACCGAGCCATACACCATGCCACTCGTCATGTAGTCGTCGGGCCCCAGATCGCGCCCCAAGAAGCGCTCGTAATTGCCCATGTCTTGGTCGGTTTCTAATCCCGAATCTAATACGAAAACTTCCCCGTGCTCGATGGGGTTCATGGTACCCGCATCTACGTTGAGATACGGATCTATTTTGACGAGATTGACCGAGAGGCCGCGTGCGGTGAGAAGCTTGCCTATCGAGGCAGCAGCAATTCCTTTGCCGACGGCGCTCATCACGCCTCCGACAACAAAAATATATTTATGTCCTCCCTCACTACGGCGTGCCATCGGTCCCCACTATACCACATCGCGTACGTGCAACAACGGAGACCTATCGGCGAAGATAGCGGCGGACGGCCAAGTACGATGAGAGTGCGCCGAGACTGATGCCGGAGGCCATCACGATAAGCAAGAGAAGTGGGAACGCGCTGACGAAGTACGAGAACACGTTGAACGAGCCGAAAAAGCGCTCACTGCCCGGTCCGATCCATGCCGTGATGGGATAGAGGAGGAGCAAAACGACGACGCCTGATACCACGCCGTATAAGACGCCCGCTATCATAAAGGGACCGCGCACGTACCAGTGTCCGGCTCCGACAATGTTCATGACGCCGATCTCATCGCGCGCGGTGTAAATGGCAAGTCGTATCGTATTGAAGGCTATAAGGAGGGTGGAGAGGCCGAGGACGAGTGCGATCGAAAGGCCGATCGTTCGGGACGTCTCAATGAGGTTCGTCAGTCTATCGATAGCCGTCTTGTTCTGGAAGAAATTCACCTTATCGATCGAGCTCGTTGACTCGCTCCCCTGCTGCGACTCCAAGAATGTTGCGATCGATTCGTACTGGCTCGTTTCCTTAGCGCGTATCTCGAGCGAAGCGCCGAGTGGGTTCTCGCCGAGCTCATCGAGCGCTTGCAGCGTGAGCTGGTCACCCTTGTGCCGCTCTCGGAACGTCGCAAGCGCCTCATCGCGACTTATGTACGTTACGGCAGCGACCTCGGGAAGCGCTTCGAGAGAGCGTTTGAGCGATTGCACCTCTCCATCCGGCGCAGACGTGGTGAAATAAACGGTCACATCCACTTTTTGTGTGAGATCGGTCAACGTGGACTGCAAGGCGGCGCCGGAGATGACGAGCGCCGCCACGACGAAAAGCGTTATCGTCATGATGAGGATCGCGGCCAAGGAGACGAAACCGTTCCTCACGAAACTGATGAGGCCGTAGCGCGCAACTCGTTTTGTGTTGGTCCAGAATGACATAGCTTTCAGGTTACAGCTTTCAGCTTTCAGTATCAATGCGTCGCGGTGCTTCCTGACACCTGAAACCTGATAGCTGACAGCTACTCATAAAACATATTTCCCCATCTTGTCATCGCGGACCACGCGGCCCTGGTCCATGGTGACAACACGCCGCCCCACGGAATCAACGACGCTTTTGTTGTGCGTCGTGAGAAATACGGTAGTACCAAGGTCGTTGATCTTTTTTAATATCTCCACAACGTCGTGGGCGTTGATGGGGTCCAGGTTGCCGGTCGGCTCATCCGCGATCAAAACATCGGGTTGGTTGACGATGGCGCGGGCTATCGCGACCCGCTGCTGCTCTCCGCCGGAGAGTTGCGAGGGGAAGCTCCACATCTTGTCGGGAAGGCCTACGAGTTCGAGGACATGGGGCACGTCGGAAGCTATCTCGTCGTCGCTCTTTCCAGCTACCTCAAGCGCAAAGGCGATGTTCTCGTACACGGTCTTCATGGGCAGCAAGCGATAGTCTTGGAACACGGTCCCAATGTTGCGGCGCAGCTCGCGGAGGTCTCTCGCCGAGAGCGCACGTATCTCACGAGAACCGAAATATACAGAGCCCTCTGTAGGCTGCACCTCGGCAAAGAGCATTTTCAGAAGCGTCGTCTTACCCGCACCGGAATGACCAACAATGGAGACGAATTCTCCAGGATCAATGCCCAGCGTTATGTTGAATACCGCAGGCGGACCCCCATCAACGTATATTTTAGTGACTTTGTCGTAATAGATCATGGGAACTAGTTAGTAGTTCGTAGTTAGTAGTCGGTAGAAAAGACTCACGAGCTATCCACCGAACATAGGACTATTATACCGCAGACGAAGAGGCATCCAAATTCTTCTCTGCGCACCCCAAGAGTACTTGGATTTCCTTAGACCTACGGTCTAGGAAATCTCGGCGTCGATGAATGACTGAATGTCGCCTTCCAAGACACGCTCGACGTCGCGGCGTTCATGATTAGTGCGGTGATCTTTGACCATTTGATACGGATGAAGTACGTATGAGCGTATCTGGCTCCCCCACTCTATCTTCGTCGAGGCGCCCGCCGAAAGGCCGCGCTCCTTCGCCTCACGTTCTTTTTCTCGAAGTTCCCAGAGTTTGCCGCGCAGCATCTCCAACCCTTTTTCTTTGTTCTGTACCTGGCTGCGCTCGCTCGTTACGTGCACGGAAAGACCCGTTGGTTTGTGAACAATGCGCACCGCCGTGTCGCGCTTGTTCACATTTTGCCCGCCGGCGCCGCCACTTCGCGCAAATGACATTTCAAGTTCCGCTTCCGGAATGCGCGTGTCGTCTGTATCTGAAAGTTTCGGCAAAACCTCCACGAGCGAAAAGCTTGTTTGTCGCTTCCCGGCCGCGTTGAACGGCGACATACGCACGAGCCGATGCACGCCTGCTTCTTTTTTGAGGGATCCGTATGCTCCCGTGCCGACGACCTCAAACGAAACGCTACGATACCCGCCCATCGAATTCTCATTGGAGGAAAGGAGCGAGGTCTTCCACCCGCGTGTCGCCGCGAATTTGCTGTACATAGAGAACAGCATGCGAGAGAAATCTTCCGCATCGTCTCCGCCGGCACCGGAGATGAGGGATACAATGGCGTCGCTCGTGTCGAAGCTCCCCCCTCCGACGAGCTTCTGTTTCAGATCTTGATATTCCTTTAGCGCGGCCTGCGCTTTGTCTTTGTTAGCCCAGAAATCAGAGGCCCCCATCTGCGCCTCAATGTCTGCAATTTTCTTTTCGATTTGAGCTTTGTCCATGAGCCGCCTCCCGGGCTTGAACCGGGGACCCCGTCTTTACGAAAGACGTGCTCTACCAACTGAGCTAAGGCGGCAAACATTCACATCCTACGCAATTTTCGATAGTTTTCCAACCGTGAGCCGGCCTGATTGTCTTAGGACACCTCGATACTGGAGCCGATGACCGGGATTGAACCGGTGACCTCGTTCTTCGCTTACACCTCAACTTTCGGAGAGGGCTAGACTGTATCTTTCTCCCCAAACTACTAATTTGTGGAGACCCTTGTCAGTCGTTCGGGCCCAATAGACGATTCGGGCCACGGTCTTGCCCCGAAGGGTATTGACCGTTATTCGGGATTCATGCGTGCGTTGCCACGGGCATGGGCAGAGTTTTACGACCCACCAAGAACGTGCTCTACCAACTGAGCTACATCGGCTTATTTCAAATGCAAAAGGACGTCATCAATGTTCTCGACAGCCCCAACGATACTATCACGCAGCTTTTTATTGTGGAAATAGACAGATAATACACCGTGCGTTGTTTTCTCTCTGTATGTCCCCACTCCGCCCGAGGGGGTTATCGTAGTCTTCGAAAATTGGCTACGGCTCACTTTGAGCGTCTTAATCCAGAAATCGAGAGCTTCCTTCTCTGACATGTCACTAAATATCTGCAACCAGAAACGCAATTTTGATGTTTTAATTGAATACACTTCCGTTAGAAATTGTATAAATTTCTTTATGAGAAGTGGGTCGGTATTCCCGAGTCGCACCGAAAGTTTATTTCTCTTATTGCCTTCGCCCCAATACAACCCAAGTCCAAGACCATAGAGAAGGGCATCGCTTTTGTTGCGAGGAACGCGAAAAAGAAACGGGTCGCCACCAGGATTACGCTTCAGATAAATAGCCTCCGAAATAGATCGCTTTGAAATCCCGTATTTGCCCAACCAATAATTGATCTTGTGTTCAGAGCACGCGGCGATTTGTGCAATCTCGGCAACTGACTTTTTCTGTTCGAGATAAAGAGATCTCAAGTTGTCAGGCGTAAATCTTCGAGACATGACTCCATCGTAACAATGCTGCTACATAAAGCAAAGCTCTGTCTGTGCAAAATAGAGCTCTGCTCATCGGGACTATCACGCAACGGGATACTTTCTCAATTCATCGATGAGGGGCACCGCAGCAGAATCCGTGATGACGCCTGGTGCAATGTTCGTCAATTCAAAGATTTGTTTTTCGAGCGCGTGGGCGGCCTTGAAAAGTTTCTCAAAGCCGTCGCCTACATAATGTTCCCTTTTACCCGATACACCGCGAGCAATAAAGCGAGCTCTCCCTTCGAGAAGCCTTTCATCGAGTGACAGGACGCCAAGTGGCCCGACACGCATATCGGAATATTCAACTATTTTCTGCTCAAATGAATTGCCCGAAACGATGGCTGAAACGCGAGAAAAACCTATTCCGTCGATTAGGCTGACCGCAGGTTCCGGCAAGCCCAGTTCTCGCGCTATCACGACATTTGCCTTATGCGTGTCGGGGCCGTATCGCTCGATAAAACTCTCCCTTATCGCACTCCAATGCTCGAGGCCTTCTGGCGCCACGAAATCCGGAAATGTCGTAAGGTCCGATTTGATGATATTGCCCATGTCGTGGAAAAGCGCCGCGAGCAGCACATCATTCGTGTTGATGGCTCTGCCAGCTGGCGGATTGAAATTGTCGCAGATCATCTTCGCAACGGCAGCGACTCGCAACTGATGCAGCTGCAGGCTTGGCATTATCCTAAACTGCCTATAGACGTCGCTCGCTGTCTTCATACAGGTCGTATTAAGCAGCCTTCGATGCCGCCGCCCCCGTGATGTCCGGCGCGAGGACTTGTGCATACTCAAGCGCGATCGCATCCATCTCTTTGATAACATCGCGCTTCTCGTCATCGGACATAGCGGTGTACCTCTCCAACTTTTTTTCAGGAACCTGATCGGACAACTGTGCTAAGCGCAAGGCGCGCGCACCTTTTGCGCCCGCTTTTTCAAGGACCCTCACGAGTGCCCTCGAAGCGCTCTGAAAGTTGGTGTTCCGATTCAAGCGCATCTTATCGTAACTCTTGTATGCCTCGAGAAATTCTGGACCGTATTTTTTTGTCAGCTGCTCCCTCCTCGCATGTCGTTCTTCGTACGTCTTATGGTCGAGAACAAATATGCCTTTCGGAAATTCCTGACAGATCTCCTTGAAAAACCTTTGTACTATTTTTCGGTCCTCATTATCGAGATGTCCAAGGCCCTCAAAATCGATAGGGCGTGCGCTCGAAATACTGTCCGAGACGACTATTTCCGTATCGAGCCACTCCGCATCGAGGATTTGCTTCACCTCCTCTATCGTGAACTTCGGCCCGGGTCTCTCAAGTGCGACATGTGTTTTCCTCGGCTGTGCCGCTTCCAACTCCATGGATCAAAGTATACTCCTTCTCGTGCTAAACAGAATTGGCGAGTGACTGTATGAGTCGGATGAGGAAATTGAATATGTATATGAACATCTGGAGAACAAGCGTAACTATCTGCACAAAAAAATCGAGTATCGTGCGTAGGAAATTGACGAGCACGTCCATGCGTCTATCTTAACATTTGCGCGAGTGACGGGACTCGAACCCGCGACCTTTCCCGTGACAGGGGAACGCTCTAACCAGCTGAGCTACACCCGCAAGTGTTGGTATGTGAGGAGTGAAGCGTGAGCTGTCACCTTCTCACGTTCTTCAGACTGCCAGGCTATACCCAGCGAAGAACGACTAAACAATACGCCAGAATCACCCTTTTTTCAAATGGTGTCGGGGGTGGGGATCGCCCGCGCCTCTCACCTCGCCGTCGCTCGGCTCGGGCTGGGCACCGCCTCGCGACCCCGCCTACTGGCTCGACATCGCTCCGGCGTTCGATCCCACCCGCATAGTGCTCAAGCACTATGCTCCCGCACAAACTCATTACCTTCGTTTGTGTCGGGGGTGGGAATCGAACCCACGACCTAGCGCTTATGAAACGCTCGCTCTAACCGTCTGAGCTACCCCGACATCGCCTCGCCGAAGCTTTTGCGGAGGCGGGCAACGCTTCGCACAATACCATTTATTTAGCAGCTCTCAACAATGGGATATACTCGCTTCGCTCGTTTATCCGTCGCTCGCTCGGAAGCGAGAATACATTCTCGCTTCCCTCACACCGCTAGGCTATAATTTCCGCATGCAGGGTTACTTTTGGAATACTGTTCTCGCCGTCAATTCCCTATTGTGGTTCGTCGCCTTATCATTTTTTGCATACGGCATCGGCATGCTTGTTGCATTTTTTGATTGGAGGATCTTCGTACTCTCGCTTGCCACCTTTACTATCGTTACGCTCGTAGAACTCGTCTTGACCGGTCTCGCGCACGACTAGACATCCTCGTGCTGAAAACGCAAAAATCCCCTGCGTGGGGATTCTGCGAATCTTGTTGCGGGGGCAGGACTTGCACCTGCGACCTCAAGGTTATGCTTCCTACTACGACTTTCGCCGCTCCGTCTGCTTAGCAGACGAATTTGTAGTCTGGACTATACCTTTTCCCTTGTCTTGCGACGATCGGGACTCTGCCGTCTAGTCTCTACGCCTTTTCCACATTGGAACTTGGCTCGGTATTGTCATCGCTTTCGCGAGAAGATTTCACCGACTTTGACAGAAATTCCATTCGGCGTTCCCACCGAATGAGCCCATGTGAGCCTTGCGAGCTACTACTGCTCCACCCCGCTGATGGGAAGAGTATCATTTTTTGCCAACGAATCAAATTTCTCGCTTCCAGAAGCTGAAAGCTAGAAGCTTGTAGCTAGAAGCTATTCTATATAGTGGAACTCTTTGAATATTCGTTCGTATAGAGAGATCACGCGGCGGACTTCGCGCGCGGAGAGCTCGTGCGCGCTTCCATCGTGCGCGATGCGATTGCGCACCTTGTGCGCGTCCCACGCGTCGTCGATGGTATTGAATTTCGCCCTGTCCACCTGCTTCATTTTATCGGCAATCGTCTCCCCCTTATACCCTTGTAGATCAAGGAGTTCGTTCAGCATGATGTCAGCCTCGAGGATGGCCAGCCGCCAACTCTCTGGATTCGAACTGCTCGCCTGATCTTGAACGCGGTTCCAGCGGAGCTGGGTCTTTGGGATGTCTTCGGTCGTGACGGTGCGCTGTGCGGCCTTGACCGCGAGACGCTCGCGCCGCCGTATTTGTAAGATGCGTATCCAGCAATACAGCACGAGCGCGAGGAATGGGATGGAGAGCGTAAGCGTAATGAGCGAGAAGACGAACCATGCCTTTGAGATCGCGTCGAACGTCGCCGGGTCCGATGTTTGCGCAAGCAGTGTGGGCACATCCACCGCCGATACCGGTGCGCCGAGGTTCGCATACGGCGTGGTCGTTGCCGTCGTGACTACGGCTGTTATCGCTGCGGGCACCCAGCGAAAAAGAAGCTCCCCCAAGAACCAAAATGCGGGCGGGAACGCACTCGTCAATTGGCCGCTCTCTCCATCCATTCTTGATAGTATACCCCGTTAGATCCGTGTCGTTTCTACATCTTCCCCAATTTTGAACAACGTTTCCTCTCCTCCATGCGACGCGATGAGCTGAAAACCAACCGGAAGTTTCTTTCCGTCTCGCTCCACGGTACCCGAGGGCACCGAGAGCGCAGGCACACCTGCAAGATTCACTGGGACCGTAAAGATGTCGGCGGCATACATAGCTAAGGGGTCCGATTTCTCGCCCAATGTGAATGCGGGAGTGGGGCTGGTCGGCGTCACCACAGCATCGACCGACTCGAATGCACGTGCAAAGTCGGAGCGGATAAGTTCTCGTACGGAGCGAGCTTTTCTATAGTATGCGTCGACGTACCCCGACGATAGGACGAATGTCCCCACGAGAATGCGACGGCGCACTTCTGGCCCGAACCCTTTGCCGCGCGTTTTCGAATAGACTTCGCCGATAGAATCCGCAGGGACGGAAAGTCCGTACCGGATGCCATCGAAGCGCGCCAAATTGGTGGAGGCTTCCGCGGGCATAAGAATGTAGTAGACGGCGAGCGAATATGCGAGATTGGGCATCTCGAGCTCTCGCACCTCGTATCCCGCGTCTTTGAGTTCTTGTACAGTGCTCTCGAACTCCTTGAGCACATCCTGATCCGTTCCCTCTTTAAGAAATGCTCGAGGTATGCCTATCACGCGACGCATCGGTTTCGGAGCAGAAGCCGTATCCGGAAGCGACGTGCTGTCGTTCGGGTCGTGCCCTTTTATCGCATCAAATAGAATTCTTGTATCCTCAACCGTTCGCGTAAGTGGGCCCACCTGATCGAGCGAGGACGCCATCGCGATGAGACCGGAACGCGACACAGCTCCGTATGTGGGCTTGAGACCCACGAGGCCCGTAAAACTCGCAGGCTGACGGACGGAGCCACCAGTGTCGGAGCCGAGTGCGGCAAGTGCAAGATGTCCGGCTACCCCCGCCGCAGAGCCACCCGAAGAACCTCCGGGAACACGCGTCGTATCGAGAGGATTTCGTGTAGGACCAAACGCGGAATTTTCAGTCGAGCCACCCATAGCAAATTCGTCCATATTGGTACGCCCCAGAAATACTGCATCCTGCTCTTTCAACTTCGTGATGACGGTCGCATCATACGAAGCGCGATAATTCTCAAGTATTTTCGACGCAGCGCTCGCAATGCGTCCTTCTATCAAAATGTTGTCCTTGATCCCAAGTGGAATACCGGTAAGTGGCATGGACTCTCCGCGCGCTATCCTTTCGTCGGCTTTTTTCGCCTCCTCGCGCGCTTCCTTCTCCCACACTTCTAAATACGCATGTATTCCCTGCCTGCCGGCAGGCAGGTCGCCATCGCGCTTCGCGATGTTCTCCAGGTACGCATTCGTCAGCTCCAGCGCGGAGAATTCTTTTTCGTCCAACGCCTTCCGAGCTTTCGTAATCGTGAGATTGGAGAGGTCCATGTTACTTTCGGCCCGAGGCCGATCCGCCTTGGCCGGACTTTCTCGAAACTACCTGCTTCACGGCGATGCGGTTCCCTTCACGCGCGGGCGCGGCTTCGAGAAGTTTTTCCGTATAGATGCCACCTTCGTCCGGATTTTCATCCGCCCGCATCACATTGCGAAGTGTGGGCGCGTTTGCCTCCGGCCCGACATCTGCCTTCTGGATAGTCTCCACAAACGCCAAAATATCCGGAATTTCCTTTTCAAGCTTCGTGAGTTCCGGGTCGGACACTTCGAGCCGCGCGAGCCTCGCAAGCGCAGCAACATCTATCTCGTTCGTCATCCGCGTATCATACGCACAAAGTCCGCTTCTGTCAGCACGCTCACACCAAGTTCCCGAGCCTTGTCGAGCTTTGAGCCTGCTTCCTCGCCCGCGACGACGTAGTCCGTTTGTTTAGAGACGGATGATGAGACGTCGCCGCCTAAACGGCGGATCTTTTCTTTGGCTTCGTCGCGCGACATCGAGGAGAGTCCGCCCGTCAGCACGAATGTTTTCCCCGCAAGGGGCCCGTTGGCAAGGTAAGATCTTGCCATTGGGTTTGTGATAGTGAGTGCTTTTTTGAGGCGCTCCACGAGCTCACGGTGACGCTTGCGCGAGAACCACTCGACGATCGCCTTGGCAACAATGGGGCCGATGCCTTCGATGCGCGTCAGGTTCTCTTCCGATGCTTTCACGAGCGCATCGAGCGTGCGGAAGGTTTGCGCGAGCAGTATGGCAGTCTCTTCCCCTACCTGCGGAATTGAAAGCCCGACGAGAAGGCGTGCGAGTTCTACGGTTCGCGCTTTCTGTATAGCGGCGACAAGTTTCTTGGCGGAAACGTCCGCAAAACCTTCGAGCGTGAGTAGGTCGCCTTCGGTGAGCGTGAAAAGCTCGTCGTAGTGTTGGACCAGTCCTTTCTCGAGCAGTTGATCCACCGTACTTGGGCCGAATCCTCCTATATCGAGCGCATGTTTGCCCACGAAATTGTGGAAACGACGGCGCACGACGGCAAACGAGTCTTTGTTCACGCAGCGCCATGCCGCTTGTCCCGGCACGCGCTCGATCCTGCCATCGCCCCCGCACTCGGGCACGCGCTCCGGCCACGCGTACGGCTTGACGCCTTTCGGGCGTAGGTCCTTCACGACTTCGACTATATCCGGTATTACATCCCCCGCCTTCTGCAGAACGACGGTATCGCCGATGCGCACATCGAGGCGTTTTATCTCGTCTTCGTTGTGGAGCGTTGCGCGCGAAACGACGGAGCCGGCGACCGACACCGGGCGTAGATGCGCAACAGGGGTGAGCACCCCTGTACGCCCTACCTGGAGGACAATGTTCTCGACGACGGTTGTTGCTTGCTCGGCCGGGAATTTGAAGGCGATGGTAAAGCGCGGAGCTTTTCCCGTATACCCAAGTGCCTCTTGGTAGCTCCGCTCATTCACCTTGATGACGACGCCATCCACCCAATAGTCTTCCTTCCGACCCTTTTCTTTCCACGTTTCCCAATAGCGAATAGCCTCCTCGATATTTCGTGCGACCGCGTGATGCGGATTCACTTTGAAGCCGAGCTTCCGCAAGTATAGAAGTTCTTCGGCTTGCGTGTCAGACAGCTTTTCGCTCGTTGCAGCGACATCGTAAACAAAGACATCGAGCTTGCGCGCCGCAGAGATGGAAGGATCGAGTTGTCGTATGGAGCCGGCCGCGACATTACGCGGATTGGCAAAGAGTGGCTCCCCTTCGGCTTTTCTCCTCTCGTTCAATTTCTTCAGATTAGAAGTGCTCATCCACACTTCCCCTTCCACTATGATATCCACGGGCCTCTCGAGGGAGAGCGGCACAGATTCTATTGTCCTAATGTTGTGTGTGACGTCTTCTCCTACAGCGCCATCGCCGCGTGTTGCTGCGGTTTTCAATATGCCTTTTTCATACTCAAGAACAACTTTCAGACCATCTATTTTTAGCTCACAAACGTAGGTCGGGAAAATATCGCTAAATCGCGGTCGAAGCATCCGCTTCACACGTGCGTCGAATTCGCGCACATCCTCCGACGTGAACGCGTCGTTGAAGGACCACTGCGGCACCTTGTGCCGCACTTTTTTAAATGCTGGAAGAGGCTTCCCCGCGACACGCTGCGACGGGCTGTCAGGCCCGACGAGGTCGGGATGCTCGCGCTCGATGTCCAGAAGCTCGCGCATCAATGAATCGCGCGCCTCCGCTGATATCTCCTCCTTGTCTTCAACGTGATAGAGATAGCGATACCGGTTGATCGCCTTTTTTAGCTTTTCGTAGCGCTCTCGAACATCCTTCGGAATCATTGCAATAGCATACCCGCCCGAACGACCGATGTCATTCGGTCGGGCGGGTAGCTTCCAGCTGCCAGCTGCCAGCTTTCAGAGAATACAAATACGGCATGCGCTGATAGCTGAAAGCTGATAGCTGAAAGCTGACACCTGACAGCTACGTTAGTAGTGGAGTTCGACAGAGCGTTGTAGGGTGCGTGGAGATGTCGCAATGGTATTGCAGCGGGTCGAGAATCCATCAGCGTGGACGACCGTAACGAACGTACCCGTAACGGCATCGTTGATCTTCGTGACCGAGACGCGAGCGCAATAGTCGTTGGGCTCGAACTGGAACGTCGATTCGACCGTATTCCCGAGTGATGCAACGCTCGTGGTTATGGCTTCGTTATCACAGCGAATATTTACCGTGGAAGGGGTCGACGTGGGGAATGACTGGTGTCGTGCATCCCAATAGAGTGCGCACTCCGCTCCCGTGTCCGCTGCATAGAACGCGTATTGCGAATCACGACCGACCGATGAGAGGGTAACCTCTTTTTTGGCGATCGCGAATATGGAAGCCCCGAGCGCGAGCGTTATCGAAGCGACGAGGGCAGCGAGCAAAAGGGTAAAACCCCGATTATCAGCTTTCAGCTGCCAGCTTCCAGCTTTCAGGAAATGCCAAAGGCGTTTCGGGGATATTCCTGACACCTGACACCTGACACCTGACACCTTTTTTCTCATAGTCATGACGCGCTTCCATCCGAGACCCAGCGGTAGAGATTCTCGGAAATGTCTACCCAGCGCTTCTGAAAAGCGCCGGTCTGCCATTCCACTCTGACAGAGATCCGCACCTCATCGACGGTACCCTGCACGAATTCTGCTCGCACAGAGCGGGTGAAGCGGGTATTCTCCCAACCCTCTCCCAATCCGCAGTCACTCGTCGGCATCGGACACCCTGCTCGATAGCCGTACACACCACCCGAGGCCTGATGGACCTGCAGGGGCGGGCACGGGGCGGGTACAAGCGGGCATGGCTGCATGTCGTCGTTCAGGGTGTTCACGGTGAACGGGCTTCCCGTATTCGGTACACCGTCGAGAAGATCTATCGACGTGCCCTGCGCGTTCAAAAGTATGTTGTGATCGCGGGCATGTCGCACCGATTCGATGGCTTCCTGTGCCAGGTGGAACGCGGTGATCTGATCACGAGCGTAATATGCGGCCGCAAGGGAACGCGTGGTGAGCGACATGGGCGCGGTGATAGCGACCGAGAGCAATGTGACAGCCACGAGCGTCTCGATAAGCGTAAAACCACGGGATGAGATGCTAGGTGCCAGGTGCCAGGTGCCAGGAAAATTCAAAAGGCGTTTGTATCTACTGGAAGCTGCAAGCTGGAAGCTGGAAGCTGGTTTTTTCATAGATCGAGTGTCCGCTGCACCGCGGTCGCTTGGATGCTGAAGGTCGTTTGCGTCCGTACGCTCCTCGCGCCGGCGGTACCCTTCAGTGTTATTACGACCTTGGGTTGATCGAGGTCGCCACGAGTCGCGCCGATGACGCGAAAATCCATCGCATCGATGGTGATCTCGGGCGCGGTGAGCGGATAGAACGTGCCGCCATTGTCCTCCGATTTGCATAGACGGTTTATGCCGCACAGGACCCCCGTCGTATCAAATGCATAGGCCCAATCGTCGCCGATAGCCGGCGTGCCCTCAAATGACTCGAAGTAGAAGATATGGCCGCCAGAGGAACAATTGGGATCTGCGGGATTCGAGCTGCCGCAGCGATACAGATGCCCCATGCGTATCGAGCGGATCATGCCGTCAAGCGCCATGTTGAGATTGTTCATGACCGACTGCAGCGCTTGGGCCTTTCTGTTGGCGCCAACGAGAGCAAGCAATGCCCCCGTCGAAATGAGCATGACGATCGCAAAAAGAGCGACCGCAACGATCATTTCGACCAACGTAAACCCTCTCGAACCAGCTGGCAGCTGGTAGCTGTCAGCTTTCAGAGAACGCAAGAAGTCTCTGGATTTTCCAGATACCTGCCTGCCCGCCGAAGCCTCGGCGGAGGCGGGACACCTGACACCTGACACCTTTTCTTTCATACTATTCCGTGTTGATCTGGCCGGTCTTCTCGATGACGATGCTCATGCGTTCACCGCGAAGCGACTCGACGATGATGCGTGCCCGCTGTTGCAGCGCACTTTGATCTGCGACACCCGAAACACCGTTGATGCTGATGAAGGCATCGGGCTCCGGCCGCCTGAAAAGAACGTCGAGTGAGGTGATGCTGTCGCAATCTTCCGGCGTAGAACGAGGCACATCCAGTCTTAGCGCGCAGAGATCTACGATCCGATACCCGCCTGCGATCGTATTTGATTCCACTTGTTCTCCCTGATCCGCGTCATAGAGGCCGTTGGGCACCGAGGGATAGATGTCGGCAAAGAGCACGTAGGTGGTCGTGTTTACACCGGGACCCGAGAGAACAAAATGCATACCGTACCCACTGAACGTACCGCCGAATTGCCGTACTGATATTCCATACACCTGCGCTTGTCGGATCGAGAGCGCGATATCATACGCGAGATTTTGAAGGATTACGCGGCCACCGAAGCGGTTGTGATTTGCCAAGATCATTCCGGTAATGACAACGAATATCGCCGTCACAACGAGTAGCTCTACCAGGGTAAACCCCCGCTCCATATGAGATCGGTTAGTGGAATGCCGTACATCTGTAGTAGCCATATGAGAAAGCAGCTCGCGACGAGGAACGGTCCGAACGGTATCTCGCTCTTCATTGTAAATCCTGCTCTCCGACTGACCAACCCGTCATGCGGGATAAATCGTTCCTTGAATCTCCTCCACGCGCTCGATGAAAAGAACAAAAGCAGCAGACTCACGAATGCGCCAATGAGAAAAGCAGAAAAGAGCGCGAGAAGCCCTCCTCCGAGGCCGAGCAGCCACCCCATACCGAGCGCAAGTTTCGCGTCCCCAAGGCCCATCCATGTCCCACGCGAATAGAGCCACAAAAAGAAAAGTGGCGCCGCGACCACGGGACCCGCCGCCGCCAAGAGGGATATACCGCCCTGCATCTGGTACATTCCGATGAATGAGACGACGAGGGAAAGACCTGCAAACGGATAGACCCACGCATCGGGGATGATGGTGTGATAGAGGTCGTATACGGTGATAGCGATGAGAAGCGCGGCTATGGGCAGCGCGAGGAGCCGGATGAGAAGCGGTAAGGGCGCGGCGCCGATAACTACAAAAGCGAGGCAGGTCGCTATCTCGACGAGCGGATATTGCACCGAGAGCGCACTGCCGCACGCGCGACAGCGACCGCGGAGGATGAGCCATGAAAGGACGGGAATGAGGTCGAACGCCGCTATTTGTTTCCCACAACTCGTACAGGCGCTACGGCCAAAAAGCGAGAATTTCCCGTGCCGCACAATGAGGACATTGAGGAAACTCCCGACGATGAGGCCAAAGAGACCAAAAATGAATGGCGCAGGCATTTAATCAATTATACTCTCCACAATTGCGAATCGAGTGCAGCGGCCCGCTTTCGGGTGTCTCGCAGGCCGCTGAGGCCGAGGGGCAGCGCCGAGATTTTCTCAACCAAAGGTTGTCGAAAATCCAAGTACTCCTGGGGTGCGCCCTTTCCTATGGAGTAACGCAATACACGAGCTCCCCTGCTCCCGGGGTGCCCGCATTTTCATTACAATTGTTATCTACGGTCGCTCCGTTGAGCGCTAGCGCCTGGTTGAGGTCGTTGTCCGCGCTCAGAACGGAGTTGGTCGTCTCGAGCATAGCGCCGAGCACGTAGCCGGTGCCGCTTCCCGTTACCGTGTATCCATAAGCACTCGCGTCCTGCGGATCGGTTGGCACCGCGGAAATGAAGCCGTCGGTCGCAAGGGGCGCGAGCGTACTCGGATATCCGGTCGTCGGATTTGCATCGTAGTAGAGTTCGAGCGCGAGCTGGAGCTGCTTGACCGCCGCCAGACGCGCCGCGTCCCGGCCCTTTTTGCGAGCACTGTTGAGTGAGGCGAGGACGACCGACGAGAGAATGCCGATGATCGCGATGACGACGAGGAGTTCTATCAACGTGAAGCCCGCCTTCCCTTCGCCTTGGCGAGACAGGCCTCTCTGATCTGCAAAATTATTCATGAGATGCCTCGTGTGGCGCTTATGGACACGCAATTGCATCTGCGGCAAGCGCGGTTACCTGCTTGGCCGATCCGTTGGAGTCTACACACCATGCATTCGCAACATCGCTCTTCAGCCTCACGGCAACAGCATACGCCGCCGCGGTGTCGTGACACACGCCGTTGCCTGAAGCGCCGACGACGAGTGCCGTAGCATCAGTAAAGGCTATGGTTACACCGGAAGCGTTGCCCGCCGCGTTGACCTGCGATACTACGTTGGCATTTTCACACACGCCCTCATAACTGTCGGGGGATGCGTCGTCGTATACAAGCTCCGCTTGCGATTGCGTGTTCTTTAGCTGGCTCTTTACGGCCGCGTCGGCACCCTTCGAGCGTGCGCTGTTCAAGGACGCAAGAACGACCGCTGAAAGGAGACCGATAATGGCAATAACGACAAGAAGCTCTATCAAGGTAAAACCACGTGCGTGGGTCTTCATAAATATATATGACTTTTAATCTGTTGTGCCAATTATATACGCCCGGCAAGGTCTCGGGGTCGGGTCCTGTGGATAGCCGAGAGATAGTTAGTAGTCAGTAGAAAGTAGTAAATAGTCGCAAAAAACTCGAATTTGAGCCTTCGGCCTACTTACTACTAACTATTTTCTACTAACTACCCTAAAAGCTGGAAGCTATGTTGTATATCGGCATCAAAACAGAGGCGAGCAACACGGCCACGCCTACAGCGAGCGCAACGATCATAAAGGGCTCGATGAGGCCGACCAGCGTATCGACCGCGTTGTTTACTTCTCGGCGATAGAAACGCGCCATGGTATCGAGGATCTGTCCCATATTGCCCGTCTCCTCCCCTATCTTCAACATAGCGACCACGATGCCGGGTATTTCAGGATGCTTCCGGAGCGCTTCGGAAACGGGAAGTCCTCCCTTCACGTCGCTCGCCGCGCTTTTAAGGACCTTTTCGTATACCGCATCCCCCACGACAATGCCGGTTATCTCAAGACCCCGTAATATCTGCACGCCGCTTTTGAGCATTGTGGAGAGATTGTCCGCGATACGCGAGAGGAAGAGCTTCTTAAAGATGCCGCCGATAGCGGGTATCTGCATGCGTGCGCGGCTAAAGGTCTCCCGGCCACTTTCGGTGTGAATGAAGCGATACAGAAATACGCCGGCAACGACAAAAAGGATGCCCAATAGGAGGATGTAGCGAGTGATGAACGTGCTCATCGCGATGACGACCTTGGTGTAGAGCGGTACCTCCTGTCCGACCTCGGATAGCATGGTCGCAAGATTCGGGATCACGAGCGTCATCATAAGGATCATCACCACGATGAACGTGAAAACGATGAACGCGGGATAGATGAGCGCATTCCTCGCTTTTTGCGATATCTCGTAATTACGGTCGAGATAATCCGCGAGGAACGCGAACGTCTCATCCAGCTTTCCCGACTCTTCGCCCGCACGGACCATGTTGACATAGAATGCGGAGAACACGCTCGGATGCTTCGCGAGTGCGCTCGATATGGTGGATCCGCTCTGTATCTCATTCCCCACCTCGGTAAGCTTCTCAGCAAGCTTCGGGGTTCGCGCTTCCGCGGCCAAAAGGCGGAAGGCGCGGAGCGCGGAGACCTGCGCCTCAAAGAGCGTCGTTATCTGGCGCGACACCATAACGATATCGGCATTCGTGACACGATCGAAGAAACTGATGCGCATGAGGGGCGAGACCCGTTTTTGTTCGGGATCGATGGACGAAAGCACGAGCCCACGACGCTGCAGCGCGGTGATAGCGACGTCTATGTTGACGGCGTCGATAGTGCCCTGCCGCTCTGCACCATCCGGGTCGACCGCTCTGTAGGTAAAGACACTCATAGCTGCCAGGTGCCAGGTGCCAGGTGCCAGGAAAATACATGGCGAGTGCGCTGGAAGCTGGAAGCTGGAAGCTGGAAACTACTCATAGCAGCTTTTGAAGCACATTGGGGTTGAGCGAGTATTGATATGCGCTCTCGACGCTGATCTCGCCGCGAGCGACGAGCTCGGCCAGAGAGCGGTTCATGTCGATCATGCCTTCCGACGAGCCTGTTTCGATAACGGTGGGTATCTCGTGCGAGCGCTTCTCGCGGATGAGGTTGGCGACGGCTTTGTTGTTGATGAGAAGCTCGCATGCGGGAATGAGCCCGCCGGAGATGCGCGGCACGAGGCGTTGGCTAAAAATGCCGGCCATTGATGCGGCGAGCTGCAAGCGGATCTGGTCCTGCTGGCTCGCGGGAAAGGTATCGATGATGCGATCGATGGTCTGCGCCGCATTGTTGGTGTGAAGCGTCGAAAATACGAGGTGACCGGTCTCGGCCGCCGTTACTGCGGCTGCCATGGTCTCGGGATCGCGCATCTCGCCGACGAGAAGCACGTCGATGTCCTCCCGAAAGGCAGACTGGAGCGCCGACGGAAAATCCTTGGTATCGATGTGGACCTCGCGCTGGTGGATGAGCGATTGCTTCGGCTCGAAAATATACTCTATCGGATCTTCGATCGTGACGATGTGCTCCATGCGCTCGCTGTTGATAAGGTCGATAAGGGCGGCGAGCGTCGTCGTTTTCCCCTGCCCCACCGGCCCCACGACAAGGAAAAACCCCTGGCTCTTTCGCGCGAAGCTCGTGAGAACTTCGGGCAAATTCAACTCTTGTACCGTACGTATGGCGCGCGGGATAAGACGCAGTGCTATAGCGATAGAGCCGCGTTGATAGAATGCGTTGCCGCGAAAGCGTATCTTATCCTCGCTCTCGTACGCAAAGTCGACTTCCTGCGAGGCAAAAAAGTGCTTTTCCCGTTCACCAGATACCAACACTTTCAGGAATCCTACGGTGTCCTCCGGTCTGAGGGCGGCCTCTTTCAGCATCGGTGAAAGCGAGCCCGAGACGCGGATCGTCGGGTGGGCTCCCACCGAAAAGTGGAGGTCGGAACCGCCCTCATGAGCGAGTACGTTTATATATTTCTTGAGAGATGCAGCGTAGTCCACAGATGTATTGTACTCTAGGTTTGAAGAGTATGGTGTGTCTATCTTGGATATCTACTTTTTCTTTTTCGGTATTTCCTCCCCCACGACTGCCACGACCTCGGAAGGGATCATGCTCGCCTTAATGATGTAGCGATCCACGCCGAGGCGCTCCGCCCTCTCCTTCTCGGGGTCGTTGCTCTGGTTGGTGAGCGCGATGAGCGCGGCGCCGGGCGCAAGCGCTTCTTTTTTGAGCGCCTCAAGGAACGCAAATCCGTCGAGCTCGGGCATGACGAGGTCGAACACAACAGCATCGGCTTTGAAGCCTTGCTTCAGAGCCTCAAGAGCGTCGTGCGCGGAGAGGCACGCTTGTACCTGGTAGCCATTCGCGGTGAATTTCTGACTGTACATGTCGACAAGGAACTTGTCGTCGTCGACCAGGAGTACGAGATTTTTTTGTGTGTCGCTCATAGTGTTACAGCGCTTCGGCCTTCTCCTTTTCCTTCTCCACAGGCACGTGTTCGGCTTCCTGATCACCCGCCATGAGAAGGCTTGAGAGCATATTGACCTCGGAGAACGGGATCTGTTTATTGAACGCCTTCAGCATAGCATCCTCCTGCATGGTCATCATCCCTTCTGCTCGCGACGCGGCCCAAATACGCGAGTCGACGGGATTGTCGAGGATGATCTTCTCTACGGCCGTCGACATTTCCAAGACCTCGAAGACGGCCATCCGACCGCGTACTCCCGTGGGCGAGGCAGGCGTCTTTTCAGGTTCCCACACCTTCTCCGGTATCGTGAAGTGGTACTTCGCCGGAAGCGTTCCCAGCTGCGCCTCGATGCTCTTCCTCTCGCTCGCCGAAAGTTCGATCTCCCGACCCGTGCCTTCGACGAGCGTGAGGAAGAGCATCG
>Ga0209542_10007753_pt1 | contig 20301 bp, 15 predicted proteins | sample RifCSPhighO2_01_FD_184028 | JGI IMG/M metagenome (GOLD analysis project Ga0209542, IMG submission 184028) | Soil microbial communities from Rifle, Colorado - Rifle CSP2_plank highO2_0.1 (SPAdes) (version 2) | ecosystem: Environmental > Terrestrial > Deep subsurface > Rock core/Sediment ...
CTCCGGCTTTGGAGCTGTTTAAATGGATAATATCAGGGCGCTCTTTTCTAAACGCCCTCACGAGCTCATAGACCGCAAGCCAGTCGTTAAAAAATAAAGCATAAGGATAAATTTTGTTTGACAGCCACTTTAAATCCCTGCCACCCCAAAGGATTTTGGTTTCGAATTTATTTTTATCCAGATGAGCGGCTAAATCAGAAACGTATTTCTGTGCGCCGCCAACATCAGCTTTAGTGATTATAAAAACAACTTTTAATAGTTCCATATTTTAATAATTTCATATACTAGCTATAGTAACCAGTAATGACTGAAAAAGGTATCCATATAGGAGTTTTTTCTTTGGCTTACCAGCCGTTTGTTGGCGGCGCTGAAATCGCCGCTTCAGAGATAGCTTCACGCCTGCCGCGTTTCCGGTTCAGCTGTTTTACGCGCCGTTTTGACGCTTCTTGGCCGCGTGAGGAGTTTTCAGGGAGCGTTCAAATCTTTCGGATCGGCCGCGGGAGGAAAGCCGGAAATTATTACGGTCAGCCTTTCGCGAAGATCCTTTACGCGTTTAAAGCTTGGCGCGCGGCTGAAAAACTTCACCAGAAAGAACCATTTCAGGCGATCTGGGCCATTATGGCTTCTTATGCAGGTTTTGCGGCCCTTTTTTTTAAGCTAAGGCATCCGAAAGTCAAGTTTCTTCTTACGCTTCAAGAAGGGGATTCCGAGGAGCATATTTTAAAAAGGGTTGGAATTTTTCGTCCCTTCTGGCGCATGATTTTTAAAAAAGCCGATTATATTCAGGCAATCAGCAGTTATCTTATGGAATTCGCCAAGCGCCATGGCGCCGCATGCCCGATTCAAGTGGTGCCGAATGGAGTAGATCTTCAAAAATTCCAAATTCCAAAATCCAAATTACAAATAAATTCCAAATTCCAAAATCCAAATGTTAAAACGATTATTACTACTTCTCGGCTGGTCTATAAAAACGGCGTTGATGTTTTGACCCGGGCCATAGCAGAATTAAAAAGAATCCGACCCCCGACATCCGACTTCCGACTTCTGATTGTGGGCGGCGGCCCCGAAGAACAAAAACTCAAGCAATTAGCCAAAGATTTAGACATAAAAGATGAAGTTGAGTTTTTGGGACAAGTTCCAGCCGACAGAGTCCCGGAATATTTACTGAATGCCGATATCTTTGTCAGAGCTTCGCGCTCCGAGGGTTTGGGCAGTTCATTTTTGGAAGCCATGGCCGCGGGCTTGCCGGTTATCGGCACGCCAGTGGGTGGAATCGTTGATTTTCTTAAGGATGGCGAAACCGGGCTTTTGATTCCAGTTGATGATTATAAAAATCTCGCCGAGAAAATTTCGATTCTTATAAAAGACGAAAAACTCAAAGAAAAAATCGCTCGCCAGGGCAAGGATTTAGCAATTAAAAGATTTTCTTGGGACTCGGTCGTTTCCGAAATGGAGAAGATTTTCACAAAACTATGCGCATCTTAATCGCTGCCGGCATTTATCCTCCTGATGTCGGTGGTCCGGCAACCCACGCAAAACAGCTTAAACAAGGTTTTATCGGAAAAGATATTTCAGTGAGAGTAATAAGCTACGGCAAAGGGAAAGAAAAAGGCTTAGTAAGAATTTCCAGAAAACTGCCTTTCGGGATACGTCATTTCTGCTATTTAATCATGTGTTTTATAGCCGCCGCTCGATCTGACATTGTATATGCTCAGGATGCTACTGCGGCAGGGTTGCCGGCTTTTATCGCCACTTTCTTTTGGCGCCGCCGCTTTTGCATAAGGATAGGAGGCGACATTATTTGGGAACGGGCTTTGGAAAAAGGCGAGCGGTTTTTAAGCTTAAGGCAATACTATGATAAGAATCTCGCGCGCGCTGACCATCCATTCATGTTTTTTGTTGTCAGATTTTTGCTTAAGCGAGCTGAAGCCGTTATTGTTTCGACTCCTCTCTTGAAGGATCTTTATTCCAGATTTTATGGCGTGCCAGCGGAGCGTTTGCACGTTGTCGAAAGCCCTGTTTTTTCCGGGACTAGCACGGAAACCAAGAAAGCCGTTTCTTTATCAAAAGAGCCAATTATTCTTTTTGCCGGCCGCTTCGTGGCTTATAAAAATCTCGAGTTTTTAATAAAAGCGTTTGACGAAGCAAGACAAAAATCCGGTTCCGGCATTTTAGTGTTTATTGGCGATGGCCCGGAATTGGAAAATCTAAAAAATCTCATCGGTAATTTGCCATCACGGAATTATATCAAGATTCTTCCACCGCAATCTCACGAGGAAATTATCGGACAAATCAAGGTTTCCAAGGTTTGCGTAAGTGCCGCGCTCACCGAATTCAATCCGAACTTTATTTTGGAATGCCTGGCTTTAAAGAAACCGGTTCTAGTGAGCCGCGAGCATGGCATTACAGTAAAGCTGCCGGAAGAATTTTTATTTGACCCGACCAATTTGCGGGAATTAACCGGCCGTTTGCTCGATATGTTAACGCCAGCCGGTTATAAAAAAGCATCCGAGTTAGCTTTAGGAATTCGGGCGCGCCGCAGCTGGGATGATGTAATCCAAGACCATCTTAAAATTTTATGGAAATCTTAATGCTTTCAACAGATAAGAAATTTTTTCAAGCTGGCTCAGAAGCCCAGCGTCGCCTTGTTGACTATTACGGCAAAGCCGCCCGAGCCGTCCATGTTGTTGTTTTCACTTCCCGGTATGAAAATTATCGGAAAACTTTCTACGGTAACGTCACGGTATATCCAACTCGAAGCTTTTTAAAATTTCTAGGCGTGTTTGATTATTGCGTTATTGGTTTGAGAATTATCCAGAGCGCCAGTTCCAAGTCGGATTTTTTGATAACCACCCAAGACCCATTTTTAACCGGACTGGCCGGTTTTTTCCTCAAAAAAAAGTTCAAACTAAACCTTTTAGTCCAAATACACACTGATTTTTTAAGTCCGTATTTTAGGAGCGAATCTTTATTAAATCTTTTATTTTCTAAATTAGGAGTCTTCTTGGTAAAGCGCGCCGATTATTTGCGCGCCGTGTCAGAACGAATCAAAAGTTCGGTGATTAATGAGGTTCAGGTCCCAGAAGATCAGGTTGCAACCCTGTCTGTTTTTGTCGATGTTAAAGCAATTAGAGACGCGCGCCCGCGATTGAATTTGCATTCAAAATACCCCAATCGCGATTTTATTATTCTGATGGCTTCGCGGATCACCAAAGAGAAGAATTTTAATCTGGCAATCAGCGCGATCGCTTCGTTAACGAAGAAGCATCCGAGCATATTGCTTCTTATTGTGGGCAGTGGACCAGAAATCTTTAATCTTAAATCGCGCATCGCGAGTCTTAAATTGGAAAATAACGTCATAATTGAATCATGGAACAATGATCTAAATTCCTATTACAAAACAGCTGACGCGTTTCTTTTAAATTCAAATTACGAGGGTTATGGCAGGACGATTATTGAAGCTTTTGCCGCTGGTTTGCCTGTTTTGATGACAGACGTTGGTTGTGCCGGCTGGATCGCCAAAAACAATGAAAATGCGGTAATTTTCCCGGTTGGCGACTTCGAAGCACTCTCCAAAGAATTAGAAGTCCTTATTAAAAATAAGGCCCTGCGATCAAATTTGTCGCGGCGCGCCTTACAATCGGTTGCTGATTTCGGAACCAGCGACCAGTATCTTAAATCTTTTCAAAATCTTTTTAAAAATGCCTATGAAAGAAATAGTTAGAAAAGAAATTGATTTTTTATTAAAGCTGCTTACCGAAGTTTATCCCGGGAAAAACGGCCTTTTGCCGTGCCGCGTTGACGTAAGAAGCGGAGCGGTTTTGGACAAACGAGCCATAGTTGATGAATTAGGGGATTACGCTTCTTATATTATTTACGCCGGAGAAATTTTAGGCAATCGGCGCGTCAGCGAATGGGGTATTAATCATGTTATTAATGCCGCTAAAATTGCCCAGACCAATCTTGGCTTATTTGACGCTCAAGTAACAACTGATACTCCAGTACGAAATTCTAAACGCTTTATTTATTCTACCCAAAACGCTGATACTATTAATGGCTTAGTTTCTTCTTTTTTGATTTCCAAGGACGAGCGTCTAAAAAAGATAACCGCTGATTTTTTTTCCGGCCTCAAAAGGGATTTTCTGAAGCGCGGTTTTTTAAGCTATGGCGTCCATGAAAGCGCCAAAATAAAAATCCCTATTGCCAATGCCCTTACCAGCGCTTACGCGGCAGAAGAATTAGTGAACTTTGGCGCGGCAATTGGAGATAAACAATATTCGGATTTTGCTTATGAGATTTTAAAATCTTATATTCGATCTTCTTATTTCAGAAAATACGGCCTTTTTCCTTTGAGAATCTGCTGGAGTTCGATTTTAAAGCCGCTTTTTAAAGCCGCCTTTTTTCTCACCAAAAAGCCGCGCTCCGATTCTTCCATAGCGGTTAAAGATAATTGTTATCTGATATTCGCGCTTCTTGAGTTGTATAAGGTCAATAAAGATAAGGAAATAAAATCAGCAATTGATGTTTGGTTTAAAAACTTTTTCAGTAAACTCTACCAAAATTCCGGCTGGTTTTTTAACTGCTGGAATCCGAATCGCGGTCCCCACGCGAGATCTGATTTACAGCACAGCCACAGCATGATTGAGCTCTTAATGGATAGCTTCAGGCTATTTGGCGATGAAAATCATTTTAAAACGGCAAAGACTATGGCCGATTATTGGCTTAAGGAGAATAGCGATGCCGATTACGCGCTTTTAGATCCGCAAGTTGATTTCGCGATTGATCTTATTAAATTGCATGAACTTACCGATGATGAGAAATATCTTAATGCCGCGCGCGGCATTTTTGCCGGCATCATCAAAAATTTCAAATTGGACCACGGCTACGCTTGGAAAGTTGATTTGAGGAGTGGTAAAGTACTAGAAGCCAATATCGAAACCAAGTTTTTAGGCCTGCTTCTTAAAGGTTTTTTGGTTTATTCCGAAACAGAGAGCGGCAAGAAAATTTTTAAAGACGCGCTCCTTGGGAATATCGCCCGAGACCGTTAAACATCCATGAAACTTTCAATCATCATTCCGGTTTATAACGAAGCTCGAACCGTGGGCGAAATGATTCGGCGCGTCAAAAATGCGGATTTGCCGGGCATTGAAAAAGAAATCATCGCGGTTGACGACGGCTCAACCGACGGCACGCGCGAGATTTTGGAGAAAACTAGAGGCATTAAAAATATTTTTCACAAAGAAAACACCGGTAAGGGAGGTGCAGTGAGAACCGGTTTTAGCGAAGCCAGCGGCGATTTTTTAATTATCCAGGACGCGGATTTGGAATATGATCCGCGCGATTACCAAGCCCTGCTTCAGCCTCTAGTGGAAGGTTGCGCGGACGTGGTTTTTGGATCCAGATTTCTTACGGGGAAACCGCACCGCGTGCTCTATTTTCATCATTATCTTGCCAATGTTTTTCTGACTTTTCTTTCCAATTTGTTTACTAATTTGAATTTAACCGACATGGAAACCGGCTATAAGGTGTTTTCCAAAGAGGTGTATAAAAAACTCGCTCCGCAACTTCAATCAAAGAGATTCGGCATTGAGCCGGAGCTAACAGCGCGCGCGGCCAAACTCGGCGTCCGAATCTACGAAGTTGGAATTTCTTATTACGGCCGAGGCTACCGAGCTGGGAAAAAGATCAATTGGGAAGACGGACTGGCGGCTATCTGGCACATCATCAAATTCAATATCTTTTCTTAAATAAATAACTCATGAATACGAAGATAATTTTAACGCTAATTCTTGCTGCGGCTTTTATTGTCAGGATTATCGGGATTGGCTATGGCTTACCTCAAGAGTTCGTGGCTGACGAGTTTTTAATGGTGGCAGTAAGCTTGAAAATGCTGGATCAAAAAGCTTGGCGGCCATATTACCCGGATATCTTTTACCACCAGCCGCTTACCGCTTACATATCGCTTTTTGGCATTGGAGCCTATCTTGCTTGGGAAGTTGTTAGCGGCGATTTTGGTTCGCTTGCCGCGCTCAAGGAATTTTACGCTATTCATTCAAGCGATCTCTTGATTGTTGTGCGATTTCTTTCAGCTGTTTTTGGAAGCCTAACTGTTCTCCTCCTGTATTTTATCGGCAGAGATTTATTCAGTAAGCGAGCCGGCATACTCGCCGCGCTTTTCGGCGCTTTTGAGCTTTTAATGGCGCAGTTCAGCCAAGTTGGCCGAGTTTGGAGTTTTCTCACTTTTTTTATAGTTTTGGCTTTTTGGTTTTCAATTCAAGTTTTTCGTTTTGGACGGCTTAAAGATTATTTAAAATCAGCTTTAGCTTCAGGAGCGGCTATAATGGCTTTACTGCCCGGAATTCTGGTCTTTCTTCCGGCTCTAATAGCTAGGAAGTTTTCTTTGAAGGATAAAAAAATATGGCTCGCAGGCGGAATTGTATTTTTGGGAATCATCTTGGCTGTTTTTCTTAATCCTCGTGGTTTGGGAGTTTTGCTCCAGCGTTTTGATATTCAAATACCTGGACTTACCGAAGCTGTTTTCAAGGCGCCGGGAAACTTGCCGGCAATTCCGCCGCAGCCATTTTCCCAAAGAATCTTTGATGCGTTTGTGAGCTTATTCAATTACGCGCCAATTTATTTTATTTTGTTTTTCGTCGGTTTAGTGATTTTATGGCGCATTGATAAGCGGAAGCTGATTTTCGTTTCCTCTTTTCCGGCCGCTTACTACCTTTTTATCGGGCCAGTGTTCTCCTATGGCGAGCGCGTAAGAACTGTTCTACCCATTATGCCGTTTCTGGTTTTAGTTGCCGCTTTTACCGCTGATTATTTTTTGGCAAAAAAGATATTTGCCGGCAAACGATTTTTGTCGGCTTTATTTATTTTGGCAATTTCTTTTTATTCAATTTATTTCACGGCGATTTTCGGCATCAAAGTAAGCCGGGCTGACACCAGAACCCAAGCCATTGATTGGATTTATAAAAACTTGCCGGAAAACAGCCGCATTTTGGTTTATTCGCTTTCCAATGACGTTGTTAATCAAAACCGCGAGGTTTTGAAATTGTTGGAATCGGTTGCTCCGGAAGATTTAAACACCCGCCAGAGGACGTTTTTATCAGTTGACGATTCAAAATATCCAAAACCCGAATACTTTGCCTGGGATTTAAGAAAAACTCCGCCGGAAAAACTGCCGCCGGATTTTTTCAGGGAAAATCGTTTTCGATATCTAATGCAGGCATATTGGGGAGCTGAAGATGGGGCGCAATTAGAATCGCGATTGCGAGAAAAGAAATTGATCACGTCTTTTAAACCGTTTACCAGTGAAATTGAATTTAAGGAAAACTTCGCCAATAATGTGAGGAATCCGGCTAAGACTCTTTTAACTATGGAGCGTTTCGGCCCGATTGTAGAAATATATGAAATCAGCTTTAAATAGCTATAAATACGATTTAGCTGTGATAGCGCCGACTCGTAATGAATCAGACAACATCAAACCGTTTTTGGAGCGGCTTACCAAGGCGTTTTCGGGCATCCGCCACAAAGTAGTTTTTATTGACGACAGTTCTGATAATACGCCCGAAGTCATAAAAAAGTTCTCAAAAGAAAATATTGTATTAGTCCATCGTCCGCCGGAAGAAAGGAATGGTTTGGGCAATGCCGTGGTGCGCGGTTTTAAAGAAGCTGAAGATTCAAAATATCTTTCAGCCATTAATGTTGATCTTCAGCACCCGCCCGAGATACTTAGGAAGCTTTACGATGAAGCATTAAGAACCGGAGCTGATATTGCCTTGCCGACCCGCTTTACGAAAGGCGGAAGCACTGGCGGCCTTGCTGGTCCATACAGAAAGCTCGTGGCTTGGGCATTCAGGTTCGGGGTACGCCTGATTTTCTGGCCGAGACTGAAACGAGTCACTGATCCGGCAAGCGGCATGTATCTCTTTAAAAGAGAAGTTATTGAAGGCGCGGATTTAAAGCCTATCGGCTTTAAAATTCTTCTTGAGATTTTGATCAAAGGCAAATGGTCCACTTCAACCGAAGTGCCGTATGTGTTTGAAAAGCGTTTAAGCGGAGAAAGCAAAGCCAAGTTTGGAAGAGGTTTGGATTTTCTCCGCCATTTGGCCGGCCTTGTTTCATTTTATTATTTCGGCGCTAAGAGATATTAACCTATAGTCTTTTATAAAAGACCCCTAAAGATTTTTTTGGCATTAAGTTTTCCTTATAATCCGTGCCAGCCAAGATTGTTTTTGGGGCGGATGATTGTTTATTTATTTTAAATTCGGCGTTCTCGTGCAGTCCCCAAGCGTCAAAAATAAAAACCGGATTATGAGCAAGCTGAATCATGGAAGACAAATCAATGCTTTTAAGCCCGGGATGGTTATTCATAAAAATCACCGCGTCAGCCAGTTTAAAGCCGTCTTCCAATTTTGAAACAGCTTGCACTCCTAATCCGGCTATGTGTTCGTTGGGAACTTTCGGATCATAGCCATAGATATTTTTCACTAATTTTTTCAGTTCTTGAACTAAAGGAATCGTAGTTGAACCGCGCATGTCAGAAGTTTCCGGCACACCTTTAAAAGCAAATCCCAAGATGAAAACTTTGGCTTGCTTAAAATCCTTTTTGGATTTCTTCAAAAAATCCCGAACTTGATTGGCGATGAATTTAATGGTTTTGCCGGTTACGCTGTAGGCTTCAGAAGCGATTCCCGGCTCATAGCCCTTACTCCGGCCGCTTTGGATGAATATCTGAACGTCTTTTAAAAGACAGGGTCCGCCGACTCCGGGCGCGGGCAAGGGGACTTTGCTTCTTTCATAGCCGGCATTAGCAGCTTCAATGACCTTTTTGGTGTCCAATCCCCATTTATCGCAAATAAGCGAAAGTTCATCGGCAAAAGAAAAAACCACGCTGCGGTAGACGTTATTTAAAAGCTTGACCATTTCCGCTTCTTCCAAAGAATCAACCACAACCGACGGTTTTTTCAGATTATCAAATACGGCTTTGGCTTTTTCGCCGCTTTCTTTGGTAAAGCCGCCGATGACTTCAGGCAAAGTCCAGAGTTCTTCCAAAGCCTTGCCTTCAACAGTCCGCTCCGGCACAAACGCCAAGTGGAAATCCGAGCCGGCTTTGAGATTGGAACGCCTTTCTAAAATCGGGAGCACGAGCGATCTATTGGTGCCGAGCGGCACCGTGGAGCGCGAGATTACTAAGTTTCCTTGTTTTAAGAAATCGCCCACCATTTCGCTCGCTGATTTGAGATAGGCGAGATTGGGTTTGCCGTCTTTGCCAAGCGGCGTGCCTACGGCGATGAAATAGGTTTTAATGCCGTATGAAGGCGCAAGTTTTTCAGCGAGAGTAAAATTCTTGCCATTGTGCTTTTTTAAGAGTTCCTTTAATCCGTTTTCCCAAAAATGCGGTTCGTTTTCTCTCAAACCATCCAGAACCTTTTTATTGGTATCAAAGCCGATGACTTTTAATCCGGCTTCGGCAAGCACCAAACCGAGAGTCAAGCCGACATAACCGAGCCCGACAATAGCGATGGCATCGTTCGTTGTTTTTGCTTTAGGCATGAAAAAATTAGCGTAAGCTAATGAATAGAAATAAGTTTATCAGCGCTTAATTCTTTTGGCAATCAGTCTTCTTGTATAATACTTTTTGCGCCTTTAGAAAGTTTCTTTATTATAAGCGCCAATTGAGGTATTATTTAAAAAAACGCAAGAAATCCGCAATGAAGAAATACTTCATTTTTTTTATTAAGCTTTTGATCACAGCCATTTTAATTTGGCTGCTTTTTAGCAAGGTTGATTTCTCGAAATTTCTTGGCGAGATAAAAAATTTCAGCAAGAGCTCTTTTGCTCTCGCGGTTTTAGCCATGACCGGCGCTTGGATTTGCAATACCCTGCGCTGGCAGATGCTCCTTAAAATTTTCAGATTTAACGTTTCCACGCTCAAACTTTTTTCTTACAACCTCGCGAGTGTTTTTTACAGCATCGCGCTTCCGGGCGGCAAAGTGACTGGCGACGTGGTGCGCGCTTACCAAGTGGCGCGGGACCACAGCGGCGGCAAAGAAGAAAAGCATCAAATGTTTCTTTTGACTTTTATTGATCGCGGTTTGGGTTTTTTGTCACTTGCGTTCGTGACGAGCTTTTATTTTATTTTTAGGCATGAAGCTGTTGGTTTCTTGGGCAAAAGCTCTCTTATCGTCGGTTTAGCAATCTTGGCCGCCACTATTTTCGGGCTTGGTTTGATATTCACCGGATTTTTCGATCCCTTGCTTAAACTTTTTTTAAAGATTCCACTCGCTGGCTGGCAGAAATTCATAAACCTGCTCATTGATTCTTTGCAGGCCCGCGAGCGCGGCTTAAACCAGCTTTATAAATCTTTCGGCTTTTCCATAATTTCGGTTTTTATAGGCGGACTTTCAGCTTACGCGGTTACCAGCGCTTTTGCGATTCCGGTGAGCTATTTTACGGTTGTATTTTTTTACTCTCTGGCCGTGATTCTTATTATCGTGCCGGTTACTGTTGCCGGCATTGGTTTGCGCGAAGGCGGCCTTGCTTACCTTTTGGTTCAAGCCGGCGGCGATCCTGAAAAATCTTTAGCCGCGTCTTTAATCAGCCTTGCTGTGCTTATTGCTATTGCGATCGTGGGCGGACTTATTGAGTTGCGCAGGCATTTTTTCAAAAGAGTTCCAAATCCTTAGTTCTATGGACCGTGTAAACGCTTTTTTAAGTAGAAACGAGAACAAAATACTTGCGGCTGTGCTCGCGGTTTCGTTTTTGCTGTCGTTTGCTTATTCTTTCTATTTCCGCATCCAACCTATTGTTGATGCCCTGGCTTACGACAGAATTTCTTGGGAGCTTGCTGAAGGCAAAGGTTATGACAGGCAATCTGCGATTGGGCGCCCGGGACCGGCTTATGAATTTTTTCTAGCCGGAATTTTTTATGTCTTTGGCCATAGCTACCCGGCAGTCTGGATCATTCAGGCGTTGCTCCATGCCTTAACGGCATTCCTTGTTTTTCGCATAGCAAAATTGGTTTTTAACCAAGATAGTCATCCGATTATCGGCTTGGGAGCCGCTTTGCTCATTGGGTTTTCTCCTGATTTGATTACTATGTCAGCCATGCTTATGACTGAAACCCTTACTATTTTTTCCATGGTTTTTTTTGTTTTCCTGTTTTTCCTTTACTTCCGGGATAAAAAAATCAGCCATCTTATTTTAAGCGCGGCTGTTTTGGCGATTGCGGCTCTAGCTCGCTCTAATCTAATTCTTCTCGCTTTTCCAGCATTTCTTTTTTTATTCTGGAACAAGCTCTGGCGTCCGCTTCTCGTTTTTGCCGCCGTGCTCTTGCTGTGCCTTACGCCCTGGACCGTGCGCAATTATCTTGTTTACGCCGAGTTTATGCCTTTTAACGCGGCAGTAGGCGCGCTTTTGGCTCAAGGCAATTATCATGGAGCTTCGGGCGAGCTGGAACCCAATTTCGTCTGGCCAGAAGGCTATGATCAATTGTCTCAGATAGAGTTTGATAAGCTCGCGCGGCAGGACGCGCGGCGTTTTATCGCGAGCCATCCGCTGGAATTCACGAAGATTACTTTTTGGCGGACTTCCATGTATTTCAGCATCATGCGGCCTACTGGTTTTTGGCCGCACTTAAAAGGCTTTGCCAAAGCCGCGACTCTGGCAAGCTCTTTTGTTTATTCAACTGTTTTATTTTTGCTCGGAGGTTTGGGCGCGGTTCTGGCTATTAAAGGAAAGTTCTCAAAATTGCGCGGCGAATCAGTCTTTTATCTATTGTTAATGTCAATTATGATGCCACTCGCGATTATCGGCATTGTAGTGGAAACCAGATACCGCTTTCCGATTTATCCCTTTTTAGCTCTTTTTTCCGGGCTTAGCCTTTCTTTTCTCTTGTCTAAAGCCAAAATCGCGTTCAAGCCGGGCCTTATCGTTGCCTTAGTTTTATTCGGCAACGCCATTTTTGACGCTTGGCGCAATTTGAGTCGCATCTTGGAACGACTGGGCAATTTATGAATCCGCCGAAGCCAAAACTCTGCTATGTAATTCCGGAATACCGGCGCGGAGCTCATACGCATTTTGCTTATCTTACTGATTTTGTAAAAGAAATCAGCAAGGATTTTGACATTTTTCTCCTTATTGAGAAAGGTGAGAAACCGGATTCTGATTTTGGCTGCAGCCGAGTTTATGTTCCGATTCTTAAAATTCCACTCGTGAGTTTTTTAGAAATAAAAATGCGGCTCATCTATGCGCGTTTTTTAGGCTACAAGAATTTTTACGTGCATTATTCTTTTTTTTCGGCGCTTGTGGCTTCTTTCTTAGGCAAAGTTTTTTATTGGAATTGCGGCGAGCCCTGGAAGTACAAGCGGAATTTCTTTCGCGAGCAATTTGAGCGCTTGGTTTATCGGCGCATTGCTTTTTTAGTAACCGGTACCGAGGGCATGAAGCGCAAGTATGCCGAGCATTACGGATTGCCGTTTCAAAAAATTAAGGCGATGCCAAATTGGCTGAAAACCAGCAATTTCCAATTTCCAATTTCCAATTTCCGAAAAAGCGAATTAAAGAAAAAATTAAATATAAACTCCGATCAAAAAATAATTCTTTTCGTGCATCGGCTTTCTAAAAGAAAAGGGGCGCATTATTTGCCGGAGATCGCAAAGCGATTAGCCGATGCGAAAAATTTTGTTTTGTTAATTATCGGCGACGGGCCAGAGCGAGCCGGTATTGAATCAAAAATCAAGAATTATGAATTAGATGATAAGTTTAGATTCTTAGGCAATATACCTAATTACGAATTACCCAATTACTACGCTATTGCCGATGTTTTTGTTCTTCCGTCTGATGAAGAAGGTTTTCCTCATGTGCTTTTGGAGGCAATGGCCTTTGGCGTGCCGTTTGCGGCGTTTGATGTTGGCGGAGTGCGCGAGATTATACCACCTGAATTTCAGAAGTTTGTGGTGACTGGAGGAGATGTAGCGGCTTTAGCAGAGCAGATTTTATTGCTGCTTTCTAATGAGAATGAGAAGAAAAAACTGGTTCAAATCAGCAGGAAGTGGATAGAGCGGTATGATATTTCCAAAGTCACTGCGCGTTTCCGCGAAATAGTTTCTTTTTAAAATATGAAAGCTTCAATAATTCTTCCAGTTATCAATGAAACTGCTTCGCTTCGGGAGACGGTAGAGATTTTGATGCATGATAACTGGAATACCATTCACGAAATCATAATTATGATTGCAGATAGAACTACCGGCGAGAGCAGAAAAGTTATTGATGAGCTTAAATTGAAATTTCCAGACCTTATTAAAGTCTATAAACAAAAGCTGCGGTATTTAGGAGGAGCTATGCGCGATGCGTTCGGACTCGCTAAAGGCGATTGGATAGTTATGATGGCTTCTGACTTGGAAACCGATCCGCGTACAGTTAAAGACTTAATCAATGAAGCGATGAAGGGCAGTTGTGATATTGTTACGGCTACGCGTTGGAAAGGAGGTAAAGGTTTCCGAGGCTATAATCATTTTAAGCTGGCGCTCAATTTTTTATTTCAAAAATTATTTCAGATTCTTTATCGCACCCGGCTTACCGACCTAACTTACGGTTTTCGGATATTTAAGAGTGATATCGTCAAAAAAATAAATTGGGAAGAATTGCGCCATCCGTTTTTGTTTGAAACTATTGTAAAACCATTGAAGTTAGGTTATAAGATTGGAGAGATAGGAACAAAGTGGCAAGCGCGTAAAGAAGGCGAATCGCAGAACACATTTTTCAGAAACTTCGTTTATTTTAGAATCGGTTTAAAAGTTCTCTTTGCTAAGAAGGTAAATTTGATAAAAAGATTTTAATGAAGAAAAAGCCAGTATTAGTTACCGGCGGCTGCGGCTTTGTCGGCAGAAATTTAATAAAAAGGCTTTTTGAGCGCGGCGAATCCGTCTGGATCGTGGATAATCTTTTTACCGGCATTCATCCGGACAAGTGGCTTTTGGGTTTTGAGAAATCCAAAGAGGGTAATCTCCTTCATTATCGGAAAGGAGGCTTGGAAGCGGTTTTTATCGAAAGCGATGTTTTGGATTTTTTCCTGGATCAAATCAAGAAACGTTCCAAGTTTAGAGAAAAGGAATTTTCCGATGTTTATCATCTGGCATCCATTGTCGGCGGCCGCGCCTTGATTGACGGCGACCCTCTTTTAGTCGCGACCGATCTTGCCATAGACGCGCTTTTTTTCGTATGGGCCACGCGTTTCAAAAACCGTGTGCAAAGGATTCTTTATCCGAGTTCAAGCGCCGTTTACCCGACTCATCTTCAGACGAGCGAAGTCAAAGCCATACTCTCCGAGCATCATGTTAAGTTTGATAAAATGGTTGGTTTGCCTGATATGACTTATGGCTGGAGCAAGCTCTCCGGCGAATACTTGAGCCAATTCGCGGCCAAGCACTACGGCCTTCATGTTTCTTGCGTGCGCCCGTTCTCCGGCTATGGCGAAGATCAGGATTTAACTTATCCGGTGCCGGCTATAGCAAAGAGAATCGCCAAACGGGAAAATCCGGTTGAGGTTTGGGGTACAGGAGAACAAGGCAGGGATTTTGTCCATATTGACGATTGCATTACCGCAATTTTTATAGCGCTGGATAAAATTTCCGATGGTCAGGGCGTCAATATCGGCACCGGAAAACTTACGAGCTTTAATGAAGTCATCAGGATTTTAAGCAGGCTTGAGGGCTACAATCCGGTTATAAAGCCGCTCTCCGATAAGCCGGTAGGCGTGCATGCCCGCCATTCAGACACAGCGAAAATTTCTGGTTTGGGCTGGCAGCCGAAAATTTCTCTGGAAACCGGCTTGGAGCGCGTGCTTAAAGCAGCTAAAGAAAATTTGAAAGCGTAATGAAAACCGCAGTTGTTACGACCACTATCAATGTTCCGAAACTTCTCCAAGGTTACGCGAAAAGCGTGCGCCGTTATCGGCATCTAGACACTCATTTTGTAGTGGTGGGCGACAAAAAAACTCCAAGCGCGGCCAAGAGTTTTTGCGCGCGCCTTGAGAAACGCTCGGGCGTGCCTATTCATTTTTTTGATCTCAAGCAACAAGAGGATTATCTTAAAAAATATCCAGAGCTTAACCGCCGCTTGCCCTACAATTCCATTCAAAGGCGCAATATTGGAATTTTATTCGCTTACGAAAAAGGCGCTGAATCCATTGTTACCATAGATGACGACAATTTTTTCATAGCCGGCGATTTTTTGGGTGAGCATGCCTTGCCAAAAGAAAAAGTTCCGCTGGAAGTTTTTTCATCGGGAACTGGCTGGCTCAATGTCTGCGGGTTTTTAAAAGAGAAGAACGGCTTTTCTTTCTATCATCGCGGTTTCCCCATGAAAAAACGCTGGCTAAAAGAAAAGCTTTCGAGCCGCAAAAAATCAGTGAAAGTTGTTGCTAATGCCGGTTTTTGGCTTGGCGATCCTGATATTGACGCCATAACAAGGCTTACTCTGCCGGTTGACGTTAGTGAATTCAAAAGGCGTTCCAATTTTGCGTTAGACATCGGCACTTGGTCGCCGTTTAATTCCCAAAATACCGCTCTAAGCCGGGAAGTCATACCGGCATATTTTTTAAGCCCCGATGTAGGTCGCTATGACGATATTTGGGCAAGTTATGTGATAAAGAGAATTGCGGATCATCTCGGTCACTATATTTCCTTCGGAAAACCCTTGGTTTATCAAGAGCGCAACCCCCATAACTATTTCAAAGACTATGAAAAAGAAAAACATGGCATGGCGCTTTCAGATTTGTTTTGCGATTGGCTGAAAAGCATAAGACTTAAAGGTTCAGACTATTCTAAATGTTATCGCGAACTTTACCTCAGCCTCCAAAAGAAATTGAAAGCGGAGAAAAATTTAAGCCCGGAAGAATATAGCTATCTTAGCGACTACATTGCTGGCATGGCAGACTGGCAGAGAACCATCGAGCGTGCCAAAAGAGGCTGATTGACAAAAATTTTCTGGTTTGAGAAAATTAGAAATGATACCAATGCGCGGAAATCAGCATGCGATCGGAAGACGTAATGCGGCACTAACGCGCATTCTCGCCGCGCTTATAGCTGTTTCTCTATTTTTCCCTCCGCAGGCATTCGGACAAGTAATTTCTGAAGAAGCGCAGTCCGAAGCAACTCCGGTAAATGAATCAGATGAAGTTGTTGTGCCCGCCCTGCCGCAACCAGATAAACTCGTTCCATTGCCAACTGAACCAAATGATAAGAAAACTGGCGGAGAGGGCGGCCCGAACCCGAATCAGATTTCTGATCCGCCATACCGCACTGTTCAGCCAAATGCCGATATAAAGCAGGTAAAACCAGGAGTGGATCTTTCTTCCGGCGCGCTTACTTATCGTTATCCCTTTACTTTGCCGCCCGGCAGAAACGGATTTACTCCGGAATTTTCACTTGTTTACAACTCGCAGGATCGGAAAGACGGCTCATTGGCAGGCTACGGCTGGAATTTGAGCATTCCTTACATCGTGCGCGAGAACAGGTATGGAAATGATTTGATTTATGATGTTCCACTTCAGAGTTTTTCATCTTCGATAGACGGTTCCCTTGTTTTAGTTTCCGGCAATCAGTATGCCGCGAAGAATGATAACAGCGCATTTAATCAATACACGCGCTTCGGAGGATTGACAAGCCGTTGGGAGCTTAAAAACAAAAAAGGAGAAACTTATTTTTTCGGCAGTTCCCTAGATTCGCAACAGACCTCGCCGCAGGCAACATCAACCGGTTATCTCTGGATGCTGGATAAAATGCTGGACGCTAACGGTAACGAAATCAGATTTACTTACTTTAAAGATCAGGGACAGGTATATCTTGATAAGATTCAGTACCTGGATGTAAATCCTGGATCATTCAACTTTGTTTTTATCGTGCAGCTTAATTGGGAGCCAAGACAAGATATTCACAGTTCATATCTAGGAGGTTTTGAAGTTAAAACCGCTAAGCGTCTGCAGTTTCTTGATATAAAAGAAAATGGCATTCCCGCGCGCAGATATAATCTTGGATATATAAACAACTTCGTCAACAACCGTTCACTGCTAGATTATGTCGAGGAAGTGGGCGGCCCTGTATGAAGCGGGATCATCGCTTTGCCCCCAACTCGTTTCACCTATACGCCCAATACAACAGGCAGTTTTTCTTTGGTTTCCAATGCCAACGGGCCGTTTCCACCCACCGATCCCGATATTAACGCGCTTAACTATACGCGCGGCGTTATTGTGACTGACGTTAATGGCGACGGCTACGCGGACGTGCTTCAATCTTTGAAGATTGACTCGCCCGCGCAGGAAGAAAGGCATGTCTGGATTAATAATCACGATTCCACTTTTACAGAATCTGGAACTTGGCAAATTCCTAATGTTCCCGGCACAGGCGAACACATCTTCATCTGCAGGCAAACCGACCCTGCAGCCTATTGCTTTGCGAAGGGTGTCGTTGTTTTTGATATTCAAGGCGATTTGCTTAGCGATTTTGTCCACTCGGATTCACCAGCCCCCCAATCTTCCAAAGCGTATTTGAATTCCGGAAGCGGCTGGTCGCACAACCCGTTATGGGACGGCCAAATTGATACGCTTAACCCTTTATTTATTACCCGTCCATCTGTAATCGATCTTAATGGAGATGGATTGCCGGATTATCTTGAGTTTCTGACGGGTGGAACCGCTCACGCCTACAAAAATACCGGCTCTTCGATGTATAGCATTTTTAATCTTGGCTCTTCTGTTCCCGATCAACTCGGACTTCGCGCTTTGGACTTAAATAATGACGGCCTTTCAGATATTTACCGCGCCTATGAATATAGCCAAGACGCTTTTGATGTCCGCGTGTTTATCAATAAGTCTATTCATTCAACCGGCTTTACCGAAGATTCAAATTGGTCGCCGCTTCCGGCTCACAATACCGATATGCTTGAAAATTATTACGCGGGAGCAACCAGAACGTTTCTTGCCGATTTAAACGGCGACGATCTTCCAGATCTTATTTCCGATACCGGCAATGCGCATTTGCATCAATGGAATGGCTGGACATCGGCCCATATACTTCAGATTGGCGCTGATGTGCCCGGCGTCGCCCGGCAAGTCGGGGATATTAACGGCGACGGCCTTTTGGAGGTTTTCTACAATGTTTGCAATCCCGCTTGTACCACAGAAATTTTCTACAATATCAGCGGCGTTCCTGACATGCTTTCCAAAATCACCTTGCCTGCTGGAGGAGAAATTGCCATGCAATATAAATCATCAGCCGGATATAAAGACCAGGGAGGCAATCTTTTAAATCCCAGTCTTCCGCTCACAATTCAAACCGTTAATTCAGTTAACGAAAAAGATCCGGTAATCGGCGCCGTAGGCACCACGACCTATGAATACGCCGGCGGCTCCTATTACTTTAATAATCCTCATGACCGCAAGTTTGCGGGTTTTGAAACCGTTACTGAAACGCGTCCAGACGGATCAAAAAGGATCAGCTATTTCCATCAAGGGAATGCGACTAACTCTGCCGTTTATGAATACGATGATCATCAGAGTAAAATCGGCAAGCCGTTCCGCAACGACATTGTAAATCAAAACGGTATTCTTGTGAGCCGCGCTACCACCAAGTGGGAGAAGACTTCATCGGCCACAAGCACCAGATTCTTTGTATATCCAGTTCAGCAAATTACCGAGGACTACGACGGCAACGGAACGCATAAAGATAACGCAACTGAATTTGTTTTTAATACCTCGACCGGAAATCTGGAGCAAGAAAAAAATTGGGGCGAGGTAAATGCCCCGGACCCGCTTAACTTTACCGATGTCGGCGGCGATGATGTTACGACCAACTATGAGTATGCTACCGGCCCGGGAATAATGAGTTTGCGTTCGCACGAAACGGTTTTGGATGAATTGAGCGCGGTTGCGGCGGAAACCAAAACTTACTATGACAGCCTTGCTTTTGGCCAGGCTTTAAAAGGCAATCCCACTAAAAACGAATATCTGATTCAAGGCTCGGCTTATGCTTCAATCACCCGCACTTATAACAGTTTTGGATTGGTTCTTGAGGAACGGGATCCAAATAACAATCCCGCTACTTACACTCCGTATGATTCCTTTAATATATATCCGGCAACCATTACCAATGCCCTTGGTCAGCCAACTCAATATATTTATGATTACACCGCTGGCAAGCCGACGCGCGTAACCGATCCGAATGGCGAGGTGCGTGAAACTGTCTACGACAGCTTGGATCGAGTTATGCAAGAAAAAGCTCCTAATCCTTCAACGGGCGGAACAGTTATGATAAAACAAATTTCTTACGTTGATAGCGCCAATAATACCTCATTTACCGAAACCGATTTCCTTTCAGGAACGCTATCAACTGATAAATTAACCTATCTGGACGGTTTTGGCCGAGTTTTGCAGATTCGCGCTCGCGCCGAGGATCAAGGCGGGCCAACTTACGCGGCGCGCGATTTTGACTACGACACTTCTGGCCGACTCGAGAAAGAATCACTGCCTTACTTTAGTGCTGGCGTTGGACGCACGCCCCCGACTGCCAACCAATCGCTCTATACCACCTATGCCTATGACGCTAAAGACAGAATAATAACGGCTTCAAACGCGGTTGGCGCAACAGTGACTGTATACGACGATTGGAAAGAAGCCGTTACCGACCCCGAAGGCAATCAAAAGAGGTTTACGCGAGAGGCATTTAGTCGGCTCGCGGCAGTCGAAGAATTTCTCCCCGGTAGCGGGGGCGGCTCAAACACTCATTCGATTGATCTTGAATCCGCAAGCAGCCAGTCGACTCTAAAGGATGAGCCCGCGGGCATCGATATAACGGGCGACATAACCATTGAGGTTTGGGTCAAGCCCGAGAGCCTTGCGGCTGATAAGCGCATCGTCGCCATGAACGCGCCCGGGGAGGCGGAAGCGGCGAACGTCCTCTTTCTCCTCTCGGTTGCCGATGCGACCGGAAAACTATCCTGGCTCCACGAGTATGGCGCGGGCAACAATGAACTCTTAACTTCTGCGAATAGCTTTCTTGCTGTTGATACCTGGACCCATCTTGCGGCAGTGCGCGACGCGGCTGCGAAAACCATTCAGCTTTTCAAAGACGGCAGTTTAATAGAAACGCTGAATTACACTAATAACGCGACCGGCGGCACGAACGGCGATTTCAGAGTCGGGGCCGACTCCGGCGGTAATGAGTTTGACGGCAAGATAGATGATGTTCGCGTTTGGGATGATAAGCGGACCCCTGCGGAGATTTCCGCGAATTACAA
>Ga0209542_10007754_pt1 | contig 20300 bp, 22 predicted proteins | sample RifCSPhighO2_01_FD_184028 | JGI IMG/M metagenome (GOLD analysis project Ga0209542, IMG submission 184028) | Soil microbial communities from Rifle, Colorado - Rifle CSP2_plank highO2_0.1 (SPAdes) (version 2) | ecosystem: Environmental > Terrestrial > Deep subsurface > Rock core/Sediment ...
GCCTACGGTCGCGTCGCCGTACAGAGAAAATTTAAAGCAGAAGTCCGTGCCGGAGGAACCGCCAAGCAGGTTCCCGCTCGTATCCAAAAGCCGGCCCTGATGGTTCAGGACCTTGGGTACACCGGCGGCGGCGAATGCCTGATGAACAAGCACGACCGCCACCAATGCAGCAGTAACGGCAATGGCAAAAAACCAGCGCGCCAGCACGCGGGGCGCTAACTTTACAGGTTGCGCCGTCATTACCTTATATTGTATCACATCGAGAAATCCCTCTTTCTCCCTTGCTCGCCCTCGCCTTCCCAATTTTGGAAAGCCAAGTATCATAAGCATATGCCAACACCCGGCGACATCGGAGGAGAAAGCAGGCGAAGCCGCCTGCACCGCTACATTGTCCAGTCCATTGAAGCGCGCCTCAATGAGCGGATGAGCTTTGGTGAGAAAATTGCTGACCAGCTCACGAGCCGCTTTGGCACGATGACGTTTCTGACGCTTAATTTCCTTCTCTTCGCCGTGTGGATTCTTCTCAACGCAAATGTTATCCCGGGCATTTCGCCGTTTGATCTGTTCCCTTTCGTTTTCCTTACGATGGTGGTCTCGCTTGAGGCGATTGCGCTTTCGATTTTCGTCCTCATAAGCCAGAACCAGGCGTCGAAGGTCAGTAAGCTCCGGGAGGAAATTGACATCCAAGTCAACATGATAACCGAGCATGAAGTCACGAAGATAATCAACCTTCTCGCATACCTTATGAAACATCTCAAGGTGCCCTACGAAAGCGACTTGGAGCTCTCTCGCATGATGAAACCCCTCGATACTACGGAAATCGAAGCGGAGCTGGAACGCCAGCTTAAGATCTCGCCCTCGAAGGAGCAGAAAAATACTTAAGTAAACGGCATGTCCACGAGGAAAATAATCAGTTACGGCCTTCTGCACGCTCTCGGCGCGGCTGTGTATGTCGTGCTTGTTGCGCTTCTCCTTGCGAACGCGGAAGGGTTCTTCGGTCAGGGAGGAGGACCGCTCATGATTGCCGTGTTTCTGCTCCTTCTCGTTATTTCCGTTTCGGTCATGGGTACCGTCATCTTCGCGCGGCCAGCGATGTGGTACCTCGACGGGAAAAAGCAGGAAGCAGTGCGGCTTGTGCTCTGGACGGTCGGGTTCCTTCTCGTGGCGGCGGCGATACTGTTCTTCGCGCTCGCAGCAGGCAGCGTCAGAATGTAATAGAAACGGCGTTTTTGAGTTCCGCCGAAATCTCCGAAAAATAGGAACTCCGTCTCGCAATGCGCCGCGAGACGGAGGTGGGCCTGCCCGCCTAGGGCGGAGGCAGGTCTGCGGCCCGGATTCTTCGAATCACAAGAATCCAAGCGACAAAAACCGCGGGGAATGCACCCACGGCATGCCTCATGTTCAGGTTGCCCGATAGGACAACCCAGACGTCGTAGACCGTTGCCAGAAACAGCCCGACGAGAAGCATGATAAATATCCTTTTGTACATGTGACCTCCCACGGGAATTAAGACATGATTTTTCAATATTGGTCAATGTTTCCAGCGAACTTGAGGTTGTGAACGGTGAGTTGTTGCGGCGAGCTATGGGCAGTGTATACTCAAACCCATGAAAAAATTCATTGTCGGTGCGGTTTGCTTTGCGGTTGCGGCAGGCATTGCGGTGTCGAGTGCGCAGGCAGCTCCCAAGGGAATCGAGTACAAAGGGAAAACATATTACACCGTCACCTCGCAGGATAAAACGGAGGACACCGGAAACGAAGTGTGCGCGAAGGTGGGGAAAACATGCGTCGGGTACACGGGGTATACGAACGATATCTGCAAGAAGGCGCATCCGGATGCGGCGACGAAGTCCGACATGAATGGGAGTAAGGCCGGTTTTTATTGCGACGGCGCGCCGCAAGGCGGCGCGCCGCTACGGTTCCCGCGCGAGCGCCGGTAACCATTCGTTCAATAAACGGACGGAGCGCTTTTGCCCGCGCTTCTGTTGTTTCAATTTTCCCACGCAGGACGAGCGAGCGTGCAAGCGAACGCATTAGCGCAACACGCACCTTCCGCTTCCGTCCGAATTTTTTGTTGCGGTTGCTGTGGCGCATAAGCGTTATTTAAGAGTAATACCGAAATTAGAAAGCATGCGCTTCACTTCCTGAACACCTTTACTGCCGAGTCCGTCAATATCCAATATGTCTTCTTCTTTCTTGCGCACCAAACCACCGACCGTGCGGATACCAGCGTTGGAGAGCGCGGCTTTCGCGCGCGCCGAGAGATCCAGAGTGTCAACGCGTGTCTTGAGCACTTCGGGGTCTATTTCACGCCGCGGCTCTTTCGGCGCCTTAGTTTTCTCGTGTTCCACCGTTGCTTCTTCAGCGCGGAATCCTACAATTGAGCGAAGCTGTTCCAGCATAATCTGAATAGATTTCTCCAGCGCTTCGCGCGGCGCAATCGTGCCGTCGGTTTCTATAGAAAAGCGAAGGCGGTTGAAATCGGTTCGGTCTCCTACGCGCATATTTTCCACTTCATAACTCACGCGACGAACGGGCGTAAAAATCGCATCAAGCGCAATCGCGCCGATATCCACCCGCTCTTTCTGGATTGTTTCTTTCGGCACATAGCCGAGACCTTTCTCTACCCGCGCTTCAATATCAAGCACAGCACTCTTTCCTGAAATAGAAGCGATCGGCTGTTCTGGGTTGAGCACGGATACCTGCCCTGGACATTCAAACGATTCAGCTGTCACTTCTTTCGGACCTTTTACTTTAAGCGAGATGGTTTGCGGTTCGTCTGTGGAAAGATTAAATCGTACGCGCTTGAGGTTAAGAATGATGGAAATAACATCCTCTTTAACTCCTTCAAGAGTTGTGAACTCGTGGGACGCACCCGCAATCTTCACGGAAGTAATTGCCGCACCAGGAAGAGACGAGAGGATAATTCTGCGGAGTGAATTGCCGAGCGTATGACCGTAACCCGGATACAGGCCGTCAATTTCATACGAACCCGACGCGCCATCTTCTTTGATAACGCGGGGTTGTGATGGAAGCACGATAGTAAGCATATGCCGTATTAAAATTAAAAAATAATTAAAAGGAAGGTGTGAAGATTTTCTGCGAAAACAAAGCCACAGCATAACACAGGCGCGCCATTTTTGCAAAGGGCGCGCCTGTTTCTTTACCTCCGATAAAACTCAAGCACCGAATCAATACGGAAAGGGAGTTCCTCGCGCTGAAGATTAGGCATTCCAGAAACCATTATCTCGCGCTTCGTTTTGTCGTATGAAAGCCATGCTGGAATCGGCTTTTGCTCTTTCTTTTCATCTTCCAGCCACAACTTCTTCTGAATACTTCTCGCGCGCACTGTAATCATCTCTCCAACAAAAACGGACTTAGACGGAATGGTCAAACGGCGTCCGTTTACCGAAAGATGTCCGTGAGAAACAATCTGGCGCGCGGCGCGGCGCGTCGGCGCGATGCCTGCGCGATACGCCACATTATCAAGCCGCGTCTCAAGAAACATAAAAAGTGTGTCCGCCGCCGCGCCTTTTTTCTCAAGCGCTTCGCGCGCATACTTGCGGATTTGCCGTTCGCCAAGCCCATACAAATAACGCACCTTCTGCTTTTCCGCAATCTGAACGCCGTAGTCGCTGCGCGCGCGCATACGCTTCCCTGCGCGTTGACCCTCACGCAGAGCAAACTTCTGCGTGTTGGTCTTCTCAAATAGTTCCGGACCGTAACGCCGCGCAATTTTGTATCGTGATCCTATGAGCATATTTCAATATTTAAATATATTAAACGCGGCGCGGTTTCTTTGGGCGCGGACCGTTGAACGGCACCGGCGTTATGTCCTTTATGTTTTTGAGCGCTATGCCTTTAGACATAAAGCCGCGAATTGCCGATTCCCTACCAGAACCTACCCCGCGCACGACGACCGACACATCTTTCATACCCATCAGTACAGCTTTTGCTCCGAGTGTCTCGCCAACCTTTGCTGCTGCGAACGGTGTACCTTTCTTTGCGCCCTGAAATCCGAGCGCACCAGAAGAAGAAAACGCTACTACATTGCCCTTTTCGTCTGCAAGCGTCAGCGTTGTGTTGTTGTAAGACGCGCGCACATTAAGAATGCCCGCCTCAATTTTCTTTTTTGAGGACTTCGCGGAGGCCGCCGCGCCTTCCGCGCCAGCCCCTGCTTCTCCTTTAGTAATGATTCGTTTTTTACCCATAAAATTATTTCTTTTCTACTGCTTTGCGCCCAGTACCCATCGTCTTGCGTACATTTCCGCGGCGCGTGCGTGAATTGGTTTTGGTGCGCTGACCGCGCGATGGAAGAGAGCGCGTATGCCGCGTCCCGCGATACGCCTTGATGTCTTTGAGGCGCTTGATGTTTCCCGCAACGGCGCGTTTCAAATCGCCTTCTAGCGTCCGCTTTTCTATTTCCGTCCGAATCGCCTGTTCTTCTGCGTGGCTCACTTCTCCTGGCTTCTTGGCGGGGTTCACCTCGACTTGCAGTAAAATAGAGCGCGCATTTGAGCGGCCAATGCCGTATAAAATCGGCAAGCCGAATTCAAGCTGTTTCTTTTCCGGAATAGTGATACCTTTTATTCTCATAAAATTATCCTTGCCGCTGTTTGTGGCGCGGATTTCCTGTGCACACAACAAAAAGGCGTCCGCGCCTGCGGACAATTTTACACTTCGGACACCGTGTTTTAACAGACGCTTTTACATTCATAGCCGCTTCACAATCCGCCCCTTGCCGCCGTAGCGGTCAAGTTCAATCTCTACTTTGTCGCCGACGAGAACGCGAATCCTATGCAAGCGCATCTTGCCCGCAAGGTACGCCAATACGGGTTTTTCCTGACCTGTATCAATACGAAAAAGAGCATCGGGAAGAGCTTCAACCACCCGCCCGCTCGCCCGCTCCGGCTTTTGTTCTGTTCCCATCGGCGAATATAAAGATAGCAAGATAATAAAAAAGAGTCAACAGTACTACATTCAAAATCACCGAAGAGTTATTTTAATTTTCTTTGTAAAAAATCCTGAATCCTCATCGCGAAGCCCAAAACCATAATGCAAGACATATACCCAGAGATACCGTGCGCCCCCTATTTGTTCCTCTTTTGGAAGAAGAGGGACCACTTCGCGCTCCAAACCAGTTACTGTCGCACTGCTATACGAACCAGCGACAGGACCGAGGCGTGCGATTATCATTGAATGATAATCCGTAGGATAAACCCCTTGCTGGCTTACATACAGGTTTCCGAACTCGCTCGTGCTGTCAAATATCAATACTGATTTACCATCCAAAGTTTCTTCTTTATTAGAATTTTTGTAGTCATTATATCGATATGTTTGTTTCGACTCGGTATATCCTGATAAATCAATTTCATAATTCGCGTCATCTATTTTTTTAATATCCGATAACGGAAATTGATACTTTGGCGAGAGAGAAAGCGTCGGATCGCCAATAAGACCCCATTTCTGATCAAATATAATAGAGTCATCGGGTATACCGTTTTGACCCGATAAGATTTCTTTTAACATATTTGTTCCATTTATTTTCCAGAATGCCTCGCCAAGCGACTTTCCTGAAAATAGCGCGGAGGTATAAGAGAGGGTGTTTGCATTCCCTCCTCCACCAAGCATACCCATATAACTCATCGCTCCTTCCGCAATAGCTTTTATACAGAAAAGAAGTGGGTTTTTGTATTCCGCGAACATACATGTGGAACAACCAATCGCCATAATATTTGCACCATCTATATCTTTTAGATTCTGGCTTGGAATCCCAAGCCAGTTGTACCATCCGTGGTCGGAATAATATACAAAAAAAGCATTCTGATAATCTTGCGGTTCAAGTTTTGCGTCGCGTTCTGCGATATTAATTTTATTTCTCACTTGATAACCGAGCTTGGAAAATGCATTTGCGATGGTTTGGCTTAAAACACCATCTGACGGATTTGCGACATAATCATAATGCACTACCTCTACTTGATTTGACCTGGGCAGTTGTTCGTAAAAAATAGCCCGCTGAATATAGCTTGACGAAGTGGAAAGATTATCGGTGTAAATGCGCCCAGTTGCAAGATCTGGAATGAAATCATTATTGATGTAAGTGTATAAAGTGGAATCGGCGGTGGCGGTGAGATTTCTTTTCTCATCTGTGGTATAAACCGTAGCGATGTAATCGGGAGAACCTATTATGGTGAGAAATCCTTTGGTAATTCCGAAGCGCGCGGATTTTTGTTTAATCAAATCAGAAATCTTTTTTACATCTGGTGTGTTGGTAAAAATAAGTTGTTGATTTTTTGCCGCGGCAAGAATGGGCGCGAGAATTGCCGACCCATCAAACTGTCCTTGTTTAATATCTGTGCTGTTAGCCAAAACTATTTTGTTCGTGTGTAATCTTTGGTTAAGCATCTCTTCAACTTGCTCACGCGTGTACCGTTGTTCACATAAGAGTGGAACAGCGCCAACGCAATAAAGATTTTGATTTGTATACTGTTTGAATGAATCAAAAACAGAAAGCTGCGCTCCAATAAGCGAAGCATATCTCGATGCTTGAGCCGATGTTTCAAACTCTCTTTCAGAAACTACTGTTACCGATGCATTTATAGTGATGTCATCTGATATCTCAACTGTATACCCTTTTGTCACAAGGAAATCGCGTAATACACTTTGATTTCGCGGTACATAAATCTTCTGGATTTTCAATGAAAACAACACTTTCTGAATTGCTCCGAAATCGTATATGCCGTTTACCTTATCAACAACAAATAGCGGAACAATATAGTTTTGACTTGTCTGTATTGCGCGCGGAATTAGTTCCAACACGGACACCCAATCGTGTTCACTTATAAATGCTACTGCAGATTCTCTTGCAACATTAGAAACCGGGGGCGGAGGTTGCGGCGGAACTGGATTTATAATAGTAGTGGTGGAGGGACGAGTGATTTTCAGTATCACAGTATCATCCTCGCGGTTGCCGTCTCCATCTTTGCACGCAATACGGACGGTTATGGAACCAACAAGAGAACTGCTGAGCCGACCCGACACTTTTCCGTTCAGCGGCAGGTCTTTCTTTGACCAATTTGAGCGGCATCGTTTTGCTCCGTCGCTCTCCCAACTGATGGTAATGCGGTCTCCAACGACAACCTCAACATGTCCGTCCGAGCCGTTTATCTTAAGGTCAACCGAAAGCGTGTCAAAAATGTTTTCGTTCTGCAGAAGATTGTCTGCGGTCTGCGCATTTGTAACGAAAAATGTACCGAAAAGTATTGCGATTGAGAAAACATAGATGTTGAAAAATCTTTTACACATATTATTAAGGATTTTTTGCCTCTGACGGAGTGTGCTTAACCACCACAGAAATCTTTTTTATCTTATCGGGGAATGCTTTTTTCCAGAACGGGCGAATTACAACTTGCGAGCGCTCAATCGCTGGGTACGAGGCGAGTACCGAGACCGTCTCGTTCTTCATCTTTCCAGCAAGGTCAAGCTTCAGCCGTTCTTCGTTAAGCACCCATGTAATCATTCCTGAACCGCGTAAACTGAAAAGCACTTTGTCGTCCGCATTTTTCCCAAAGTCCGCTTTATTAAGAAATTCAAAAATCAAGTCCTTTGGATTCTCAAACGAAACAGGCGCGCCGTCGTAACGCACTGCGGGCGTACGCCGCGCGATGTATGAGGAAAGCGCATCTCGCTTAAACACAAATGCCGTTAATGTTCCGCGTTCGGACACAGATACTTTTTTGTCCGCCGTTTCCGTTTCCGGTTCCGATACCGACTTAAATGTATATCCGCCCGAAAGCATCAGCGAACCGCTTTCAATTTTCTCTGTCGCGACATTCGCTAGTTTTTCTTCAAGCGCCTTGCGCAGCGCCGTACGCGCCGCGCTTATTTTTTCTGGCGACACAAACGGCGCAGTCCCCACAAGCCCGCCAGTCATCACAGTTTTTGAGCGCGCGTAAAATCCCGCATACCGTTCGGGGCTTGTTTTGAAACCAGGTACCGTAAAATCCGACAGCCCAATATTGTATTCCGCTCCCGCGCGGTCTGCGTATACTACCGCCTCTATGCTGCCTGGAAGCGGCTTGCCGCTTGAGGTTGTTTTGCCAGGCACGATTATGGATTCTTGAATTCTGTAAATAAGTCCATCCTGTGTCTCAAAGCGCGTATTTTTTATAAGCCGTTGAGATGCAGTGGAGAAATTGTTGTAAACAATTATCGTTCCAAACGCCTTACGCTCCACTTTTTTGCTTCCTTCGGATTCAAGCGACACCTCTTCAGCGCCCTCTACTACAAGAGGAATGTACGGTAGATACACTTCAGATGTAGTAGTCGCAGTGGTCGCCGTACCGTTTATTGAAATGTCGGCTGGTACAGATTTAAGCGTTATAGTTACTGTTGCGCCGGAAACCGCAATACTTACGGCAACCGCGAGTCCAACTAGTGCTACACACACGATTCCCCACAGCACCCATCGCGCACGCCTGCGCCCTCCGCCACGCGCGGAAATTCGCACCACATCCGGCTCGTTGTTTTCTTCTTCAATTTCTACTTCATCTCGAGAATCATCGCTATAGCGGTACGAACGCGGCGGCACGGGAATATCCCGTACCGAACGCCGTCCGCCCGGAGGCATTACATCATTTACCATTTTCTTAGCCATAGTTATTTGTATTATACCACGCCCAAAAGATGTAAACTCCTTAAACTGTTCATATCACAATTTCTTTCCTTCTTCATACAACGCAACAAACACCGCATCTGCAGAAAGGAAAGTGTCGAGTATCGCATGGCGCATAGAAACGACGGAGTTAGAAAAGGTTTCCGCACCGCGCACGGTAAACTTCATCTGCAAGGGAAACACCTGCTCGCACAGCGACACATCTTTTTCATCACAGAGCACAATCGCGCGTGCGGGAGAAAATCCGTTTTTTATTTTCGGAGCGAGCGTGTCCGTTATGGTTCGTTTTAGGCGTTCACCAGCTCCATCACGCGCCGACTCTACGGAAACGCGCCGCGTGTCCGAAAGCGTCTGTACGGACGCTGCGCGCAAAAACGACTCGGCTGAAGAAACTGAATCAAATACCCCTTCACCTACCGCTCCGCGCGCTACCGTCCGAACTCCGACCGGGACCGAAATAACTTCTTGTAAGATTTCGTTGCGTTCAACACATAATTCAGTCGCCTCGCTACCAACGCACATCGTTAGCGCGTCGCCGCGTTCTTCTGTTGTGGATGCCGATAACGCGCCGTGCGCCGCGGCTGCCCCTGCGTGGTATTCGCGCGGCGCGTGAGTCAGCGAATCAAACAGTGTGTCAAATTTTACTATGGCGTTTTCTGGCGCGAAGCTTTCCAAAAGCGTAAGTTCCAGCGTTCGTGCTTCTTTGTCAAGCGCGGATGCAACCGCGTATCCGTTCACGCGAAACTCCGTTATTTTCTTTTCCACAACGCGAACTGCGGACGCGACCTCTCGGTGCGCGGCGCGAAAGTTTTCTGTAATCCCATTTTCCGCTTCGCGAATGACCGACGAAAGCAACGCTTCCGTTATGACCGACGGCTCGGAGAATTCTGCGCGCACCGAGCGCGTTTTAGACACAACCCACGGCGCGCGAAGGAAAAGATGCGCCCTTTCTACGCCCGCCATCTCACTGCGGTACAACTTAAATAAATGTGTGCAAAGTTCTTTCAGCGCGTGTAATGTCGCGGAGAAAAAATGCTCCGGTGTGAGCTCCTCTGCGGGCGCAATCGCCTCGCGCGCCGTAAAAAGAATAATCGGTCGCGCATCGCGCGCAATGCGAACAACCGCCGCGCCCACGCTCCCGCTCGCGATATCAATAATCAAAAACTTCTTTCCCTTTTCGCCAAAGGAGAACCATTGCATGCGTAAATTATAGCACACGCTTGCAAAACTCACTCTAACTACAAAAAACTTTTAAATAGAATACAACTTTAATTCCGCACCAAAGACTCTAATCTTTTGACCAAAAGAATCCGCTATACATTCTCCTTTATTATATACTCTGTCGCATTGTTGGAGAGGATTACCGGCATTGTCCTTAATTTTATCTGTGAGAATAATTTGTACATTTTGTCCAGTATAATTTTTTAAGTTTAATATATTATTAAGATCAATTTTAATTGAATATATCGGGAATGTCACTCCGTGATAGGAAGTTTGTTCCGTCACAGCTTTCGCAGTAGCACCGTTAAGTACGGTGTTATTTACTTTTACAATAATTGCCCCCGAATTATTCACACTAGACGGATTTGCTGGCTGATTTAAATAGAAAGTAACCACGGGACTTTTGACATTGAGATAGTACAGTGTAGAGCCATCGCCGAATCTATTTACTATTTCCTGATGGCCAACTCCGTCAATGTCATATGTGGATACAGGACCGAACCAAGTTACTCTTAATTTGTTTTCTTGTTGAATATCACTCACTGCGTTAATCAACCAAACATAAGGTCGGCTTGATTCTGAAATTAAACGAATTTCGTATGATTTTGTAACATCAGTAGCTACGACTGTGGAATGCATAAGCCCTGAATCCTCACCAAAATATGCCGCGGTCTTTAAAGAATATAAGAAATTATTTGTAATCCCGAAACGATTTCCATATTTTTTAGAAACTTCCACTGGGTCACTAAACCACAATAATTTACCAACCTGAACATCTTTTTTTACTTGTTCAACAACAAAAGAGTCATGTTCCGGTTTTTGACTTCCGGTTTCGGCGTCAGTAGTTATATTTCTTATAGTGTCTGGAATTTCACTTGTAATGGCAGAAGAAGTAGTGTCTTCTGTTTTTTTATTTTTATAAACATAAACACCGCCGCCTATTACCAATAATGCAATAACGACTAAAAGTATCACCATAATGAAACCTCTCTGTGGATTTTTCATACTTTTATATTAACATTTTATCAATTGAAACACCAAAAATGTATATCTAAACCAGAACCGCCTTAATGCGACGAACTCCGGATGATACGGCTTCTTCTTTTGCGATTCTAAACATACCGAGAGTTCCTGTGTTTGCAACATGCGGACCGCCACAGAATTCTTTTGAATATGCGGTTTCCAAAGATTCGCCGATGTAATGAATTAAGACATCGTCTGGATATTTTTCATCAAAGAAGTGTAGCGCGCCGCTTTTCTTAGCTTCTGCAAGCGGAAGTGTTACTTTATGCACCGTCAGGTTTTCTTTTATTTTCTCATTCACAGTTTTCTCAACTTTTTTCTTCTCATTGTCTGTCATTTTCCGCGAAAACGCAAAATCAAATCGCAATCGCTCGGGCGTGATGTTGCTCCCCTTCTGTTGCACCTCCTTCCCTAATACATCCCGCAATGCTTGATGCAAAAGATGTGTCGCGGTGTGATACTTGATCGACATTTCGCTTGTATCAGCAAGTCCTCCTTTGAACTTCTTTTCCGCGCCAGCGCGCGATATTTCTTTGTGCTTTTCAAATGCCTGCTCAAACTCTTTTGTATCAACCGCGATTCCTTTTTCCTTCGCCAATTCTTTCGTAAGTTCAATCGGAAAGCCGTATGAAGTAAATAGGATAAACGGGTCCGTTCTCTTCTCAAACTCCTTTAATCCCGCCGCCAGTGTCTTTCTAAACTTCGCCTCCTCGTCCTTAAATCGCTCGCTAATTTTTACACCAATACGGTCTGCGTGAAGAATCGCGCGGCGGATTAGCCGACGAAGCACATACCCGCGCCCAAGATTGGACGGCCCCACTCCTTCTTGCATCATCTCCGTAGCCGCGCGCGTATGGTCTGCAATAATTCTCTGCGCTCTATTTTTTATTCCTGGCGCGAACGCATCCGTCTCGTAGACGCTCTCTTTCTTTTGCAAAACCGCGCATAAACGCTCCAAGCCCATACCAGTATCAATCCCTAGGAACGGAAGTTTGGTGAGTTTTGCTTCGCCATTATCCAACTGCTCGCGCGAGCCGTTGCAAAGATATTCGTTAAAGACAATATTCCAAATTTCAACATCTCTTCCGCCTGCATCCACGCCTGCGCGGGCAGGTTTGCAGTAAATCTCCGTTGTCGGCCCGCACGGTCCGCTATTCCCCGTCGGACCCCAGAACACATCCGCGCCTTCTTCGCGCACATCGGCTACGCCGAGTGATTTCCAAATCGCTTGCGACTCTTTGTCTTGAGGAACATTTTCGCTTCCTTTGTATACCGTAACATACGAAATGAGCAATCCTAATTCTTTTGTAATAAAATCGTGCGCATATTCAATCGCCTCTTTTCTGCCGTAGCCGCCAAAACTAAAATTACCGAGCATCTCAAAAAGAGTCAGATGTGTTGCATCGCCGACTTCGTCTATGTCAGAAGTACGCACGCATTTTTGTACGGATGCGGTATTTTTTGAACCGAAATCCTTGAGCGCGTTTTTCTCGCCAATGTAATACGGCTTGAATTGTTGCATTCCAGCCGTCGTAAAAAGCACCGTCGAGTCATTCTCCGGTACGAGCGGCGCGCTCGGGACAATCACATGCCCCCGCGCCTCAAAAAACTTGAGAAATTTTTGTCTTACTTCGTTTGTTGTCATACTCCCATCTTACCGCATTTTCCCGCATTAAAAAAGCCACTGCCACATAATATGGCAGTGGCTTTGTGCGGCAAAGTCAAAACCTATACTTCAATGAGATGCCTGAAGCGACTTCCACATTTTCTCTCCCGTCGTGGGGGTTGTTAAGCGGCACCTGTATTGTTAAGTTCGGCATGAGGAATAGATTTTTACTGAGTTTCAACTCAATTGCTCCATCCCAACGGTAAAAGATGCCTCTGGAATTATTCCTGGGGCCATCAAAGCCGTCGTCCCTCGCGAACGCTGAAGTCTGGAATTAAACTATGCTTTCCGAAATCAAATTGCTTGGAAAGCCAGAGCGATTGGACCGCAACATCTTTTGTCCACCATGTCTCAATCGGATGAAGATTGAAGAGCGTGGTTGACAGTCGGAGCTTAAAATCACCAGGAACTTCTCCTCGCCAACCTAGCGTGAGGTCAAACTCATTCCCCGCATGAGTTATGGACATTAAGTGTTTCTTCTTGTTTTATTGTTTGGCAAAGAACCACTATAGGAATCCTTACAGCCAATCCGACTGCGAAAAACATTGTTTTCACTCTATCTCCATTTCTGTGTTGAATTCTATCAGTTTTTTCAAGTCCAGTGGATATATAAACACATTACAATATATAATGCAAATAATTTTCTTATTCCAACTTTCCTAGGAATGTAAGAATGTTATAGGCGCGCTTTGTTAGCGCGTGATGAACAGAACGGCCTTCGTAGCGTTTCAACACCAGACCGCCATAACTCATGCGACGAATATGTTCTGAAGCGATTCTGAAGTCAATATCAAGCTCGGTCGCGATTTGGTCAAGCGTCAATTCAGGTTCTTTTGCAAGCAACACAAGAATCTGAATGCGCCTGTGGTTTGCGCACCCCTTGAGTATCCGCTCCAACTCTCTCGGCTTTTTCATCATCACTTTATTATACTAGTATATCAACTTTCTGATACTCCTACTTTCCTAGGAATGTAGGAGCATAGGAACGCTGCTTAAAAAAGTGTGGGTTTTTCGGTTGAAGAATTTTTTCCTATATTTTGATGTGGAAGTTTTTTTACGGAAACCAGCCCGTTTGCGGCGTTCTGGCTGACCTCGGCTACAGCTCGGCGGTAGTTGCAGTAGTCGCAATGCTCTGCGGGCGCGGGCTGGTTTTCGGAGTCCAAACACTTCTTAATTTCCGCAAGCGTCGGTTCAATCCAATCCGTCTTACCGACATACGGAATAACCGACACATCAAACTCAAGCCGAGCATCAAACGCCTCGCGGTCGGTTTTACCATTCACATACACGAAGTATCCAGTATCCGACACATGAAAACCGTTCTGCCGAAATAGCCACTGGTACACCTCCATCTGCCGCTTGTATCCGTCTTGCCATTCCGCGTCTAGGTTCACTTCGCCGTCTTTTGCGGTTGCTTTGTAATCAACAACAATAAGCTCTCCGTTCGGGCGCACCCAGACATCATCCACACCGCCGCGCACGAGAAAGCCCGTCGGCGCGTGGCGGAAGGCGATGCCCGCGCGAAGCGAATCGCGCCATTCCTCTATCTTCGTGTGCTGGAGCGGCACGGCGTCAATGCCGTATTTTTTCATAAACGGATGCGCCGAGCCCTTCGCGCGATGCGAGTCAAACTCTTTTTTGAGGAGCTTGTCCACCGCGCTGTTTAGCGAAAACGGAAATCCAGGCGGTCGTGCAACGCCCAGTTTGTTGTCGGTATAAAAACAGCGCGGGCATTCCAAAAATAAATCAATTTTGGAACGCGACAGCTTCCAATTTGGACCTCCGTAATTCCATTCCGCCCGTCTATGTGGTTTGTAGTAATCAGACATAGTTGGGATGTGGGTACACGCCGCTTTCTATAATCATATCGTGCAGGTTGCCTTGCGAGGGATAATTCCACCCGACAAGCGTTACCCCCGCGCACTCGCTGTATTCAATTGCCTTATCGGTAAAGTGCGTGTTTGTAACAAGAATACTCTTCGTAAGCGCGCGTTCCTTCCCGCCGTACGAAAATACTCGTCCATACAGGTCGTCAAAACGCGCCTTCACATACAGCGCAACTTTCACATCCGACTTCATACCGAACTCGTGGTGGAACTTCGCTTCCGCCATAACAAGATCTCCTTCTTTCCACGCCACAACATCCATTTCGTGAGCAGTGCACTTACCGCGCACAATTTGGTCAGTCGCCGTCTCAAACCCGCGCGCCTTAAAAATATCGGCAATGAAATGCTCAAACGGAAATCCGGTAGGACCAAGTGCCGCGAGCGCGCGCTTCAGCGAATACCGCTCTGCGACGGGTTTCTCTGATTTGCGCAAAAGTTCAAAAGCGTGGTGGTAGATGTTGCTTGTGGTCATTCCGTCTTTTATCTCTCCACCGATATGACCTACAATCTTTTCTTGCGCATCGCGCGACGCGCCCGCCTTTGCAAGAGACGAAGCAAGTTTTCTGGTATCAAACTCTTGCCGTGTTCCGTCTGCTTTTACGACGAAGATTTTCTCCATCACTCTATTATACCACCACCAAGCAACACCTCGCCATCGTATATCACAAGCGATTGCCCGGGTGCTACGGTCTGCGGTTTGTCAAAATTCACCAAGGCATTATGATTTATGATTAAGCTACGATCGTATCTTAATGATAAACGACAGAACTGTAACATCTGGCGATACCGCATTCGCGCAAAATACTTTTTTCCTACTTCTGGCGCACCCGACACCCAATTACAATCTTTAATTATGACTTCTGTTGTCGCGCGCGCAAGTTCCCCCGCCGCATTTTTGTTAGAAATTATAACCTCATTCTTTTTCATATCTTTCGCAACCACATACCCGCCAAGCAACCTCTCGCCGATTGTATAAAACGCTGCGCCGGTATGTTCGCCCACCATCTCCCCCATTTCATTCTTCACTTCCCCATTTTTTTGTTTTATATAATGCGATAAGAATTCTTTCATATCTACCTTGCCGACGAAACACAGCCCTTGGCTGTCTTTTTTGTCCGCAGTAATAAGTCCGAACTTTTTTGCTAATTTTCTGACCTCCGGCTTTTTCATACCTCCAACAGGAAGCAAAATATGCGGAAGTTGTTCTTTTTCTATCTGCCAAAGAAAATACGACTGGTCTTTATTTTTGTCGATTCCAGCCAATAATTTATTATTTTCTATACGCGTATAGTGTCCAGTTGCGATAAAATCTGCACCATTTTTCATAGCCCACTTGTAAAACCCTCCAAACTTAATGAAACGGTTGCAAGAAACATCCGGGTTCGGCGTCCGCCCCGCCTTGTATTCGCGAATCATATAGTAAACAACCTCCTTTTTATATTCCTTTTCAAGATTTAGTTCGCGAAACTGAATTCCCAGTTTAGCGCATACGCGCATCGCATCCAATCTGTCGTCTTTCCATCCGCACTGAAAAAAATCCGGTTGCCACACACGGATAAACACACCGATTACTTCATATCTGGATTCTTGAAGCAATGCGGCTGAGACCGACGAGTCCACACCGCCCGACAACCCCACAAAAACCTTTAATTTTTTGTTCATAACGCAATTTCAAAAATCTTTTGGCGGGAAGAAAATCCGGACGCGAGCACGACTTGCTGGGAAGCGATACAAAAATGTTTTGCGAGCGCGCGCGAAATTGCTTCATTTGCTTTTCCATTTCGCGGCGGCTCTTTTACAGACACGACAAAAGTTCCATCGTCCGCTTTCACGACCGATTCCTCGCGCGCGCTCGGCTTCGCCTTTACAGTAATTCTCATATCGTAAGATTTCTTTTAAATTCTATCAGTTGCTCCAATTGCTGGACGAAGTTAGAACCGTTCTCCTGCATGGAGAAAGCGAGTTCTTTTACCGTTGTCCCGCGTTTGCTATGAAAGTATAATGTTTTAATTTAAATCTAAAATGACATAGCGGTCAATCTCCTCGGCCAAACAATCCGGCTCATTATTCTATAAAGCGGATATACAACATACGAAAGCGGTGGAATCATACCGATACCCCACAGAAGCGGATAGGTATGTATTCCTTGCTTTTTGAATTTCATTACACCCCGCACGGTTAATATCAATAGAAGGATGGGTAGCCAGAATGCGCCAGCAATCCATGTAAGCAAGAGCACAGAGGTTTGCCAAGAATGAAACCCAACAAGCGGGACGACATACATTATGTCTGGAAACCACATGATTAGTAATCTTAATACAACGGTTCCAGACACCAGTGGAATAAAAGAGGCGAGCAAAAACCCCAACAAAACTTCCCACAATCCGTATAAGAACATCACCCACAGGTTCCTGGTGTTAATCACGATTCTTTTCATGGTATAATTCTAGCATATGAATTTAAAAAGCGAGTTGGTGCTGGAAGTTGGGAATGAGGCGAAAACGGTACGGTTTGGCGAGGCGGTGAGGTGAGACCTTATGCCATATTTTTACAACATTAACCACTATATAAAATACAAATACCGTAAATCTCGGCATAATCCTTTAGTATCAATTATTTACTTTTTTATCAGAAAGATTCTAGGACCATTGGTCCGTTTGATTTGGATAAAAGAAGTTACCGGAATATGTCATATTCCAAAATATGGACCTGCGATTGTCGCCTTTAACCACGAAAGTTATTTTGACTTTTTGTGTTTTATCGCCGTTTGTCCGAGAAATATCCATTATTTGTCGGCAGAAAAGTTTTTTAGCAACAAAATCTTAAAAATGTTAATGGTTGCAACCGGTCAGATAAGAGTTGATAGAAAAGCAAAAGACAAAAGAATCGTACATAATTTAGTTCACGCACATTTAGACGCATATAAACTTATAGGTATTTTCCCAGAAGGAACACGCGCTCCCGATAAAGAAAAAATGCTTCTCACTTTTACTGGGATCGCGAAGTATGCAATAAAAACAAAATCGCCTGTCATACCAGTCGGAATTAGCGGAACATTTGATGTGATGTCTAGGCATGATAAGAAACCGAGGTTTAAAAAAATAGTTTCTATACATATAGGAGAACCGGTAGATTTAACCATTTATTTACAGCACAAAATGAATAAAAAGGCGTACAGAGTTATTACAGATAAAATTATGCGAAAGATTTCTGTACTTTCAGGTAAGCCGTATCTATACTAAAAAACTAACATGAAAGAATTGGTCATTGTGGATATAGACAATACTCTGATTAAAGGACAGAGCCAAAAAGTCCTACTTCGCTATTTATACAACAAAAAAATGGTGGGGGTATTTTATTTTTCAAGAATTTATTTATGGTTTGTTTTATATAAACTTGGCTTAGTTAAAAATCCAAGAATCGTTTTAGAATATGCCATTAGATTCTTAAGAGGTAAAAGAGTGCTTGGAATACAGAAACTCATTAAAGAATTTGCGGTACATGAATTACCGCCGCTCTTTTTTAGGGGGATGCTGGAAATTATTGAGGGGCACAAAAGAGCCGGAAGAAAGATTGTACTGGTTTCTAATACAATAGACGCGCTCGTCAAAGAAATTGCGTCTATGATAGGCGTTGATGATTTCATTGCATTAAAGTTGGAAATAAAAGATAATGTTTATACAGGTAAGGTGTCTGGTTCGTTGGTTTATGGGGAAAATAAATATAATGTGATACTATATTATCTTTATACGCATAAAGATATATCTCTTAGCAATTCGTGGGCGTATGCTGACCACACAACTGATGAAAAACTACTATCTGCAGTAGAACATCCATACGCAATAAATCCAGATAGTGGTTTAGAGAAAAAAGCGGCGGCAAAAAAGTGGCCTATTTTGAAATTTAATTTACTACAATGAACATATTCGGTGCTTCAAGTATTGTCTTGTTTTTTGCCAGCTTGGGCTTTGGTTTGTTTGTTTATTCAAGAAACAGAGCATCTACACTTAATCGTTTGTGGTTTCTTTTTTCTGCTTCTGTCGCCGTGTGGGGGCTTTCTTTATATGGAGTAACTTCTACGAATAATTTACAAACGGCAACTTATTGGCAATATTCGCTTGATATAGCGGGAATTCTTATTCCTGTCTTTTATTTTTATTTTGTTTCGCTTTTGCTCGGCTTACTGAACAATACACAAAAAGTCGTTATCACATGGGCTGGGCTATTGCTTATTATTTTAAGTTTTTCAACTCTGTTCAAGATTGGTATGACTGAAACACTTGGATTCTTTTGGATTTCTACAGGAAAGTTGTACTTTTTATTTCCATTTTTCTTCTTAATACTTGTTTTATATTCAATATATTTACTTGTAAGAGTTTATCGGTCGTCAAACAACTCTCAATTAAAACAACAGATTAAATATCAACTTCTTGGGGTATTAATTGGATTTGGTGGCGGTGTCACGAATTTCTTGCCGCAATTATTTGATGTTTTTCCTTTCGGAAATTATTTCATTACTCTATATGTAATCTTTATCGGCTACTCGGTTATAAACAATCAACTATTTAATATAAAAACTGTTGCGGTTGAGTTGTTTGCTGGCGGCGTGAGTCTTGTGTTTTTGATAAATCTCTTGACCTCTGAAACCCCCCGTGATTGGTTTATGAGGTTTGTTTTCTTTTTACTCGCGCTCTTTTTCAGTTTTCTGATTATAAGATTTGTACGCCGCATTGAAAAACTCGCAGAGGAACTGGATGCCGCAAACAAAGGACAGGAGAATTTAATTCATACACTGAGCCACCAAGTGAAAGGCGGGCTCGCGCGCGCCGGTGGTATGTTTTCGTCTATTCTTGAGGGCGACTACACCGACAACTCCTTGAAAATGACAGAAATGCTCGCAGAAGCGCTCCGTCTCAACAAACGGGATGTTGCTAGTTTGGAGCAGACGCTCCTTGCATTCAACCCGAAGTTTGGTACTGAAGCGTACGAGATGGTGAAGTTTGATTTCAGAGATGCGCTTTTGGAAACAGTAAGGAACCTAAAATCAGATGCGGATGATAAAAAGCTCATAATTGATATACATATAAACGAAAAAGAAAATTATGAAATAATGGGCGACCACGAAAAGATTACAAGTCGCGTTTTGCACAATTTAATTGAGAATACAATTATTTATACCCCCACTGGCGGATTTACCATTGATTTACATAAAACGAACGACAAGATTCTCTTAACAATAAAAGACACGGGAACCGGCATCACACCAGAGGATATGCAGATACTCTTTACGAGAGGCGGGCACGGAAAAAACTCACTCAAAGTAAATGCTCACTCAATTGGCGACGGCCTCTACCTCGCCAAAGTGATAGTAGAAAAACATAAAGGCAAAATCTGGGCGGAGTCGGAAGGCGCGGGCAAAGGCGCAGCGTTTTTCGTAGAGTTACCAGTCAAACAGGATTAGGTTTAATGTTTTCGCCCGATGTCTTTCTTTTGGACCATTTCCTCCCTCTATAAACGCTAGAATGGTTTTATCGTCTGAAACAAAAGATTGAGTTGCTCGGTGGAAGCCGTCAATTATGGTGAATGTACCGTTGGCGTTTTTTGTAACGGCAATGGGAATATCAACATGTCTATCCAATCGCACACCATGGAATGCCCCCTTGCTTGGTTCTATGCCACTTTTTGCAAAGCTCTCAAGACCGTGTTTTGTTGCAACACCACCCAGGGTTTCCAGCCCAAACGAAAGCGGTATAACATCAAGCAGAAGCACATCGCGCACATCTCCAGCAAGAATCCCGCCCTGAATTGCCGCGCCGACAGCCACTACTTC
>Ga0209542_10007755_pt1 | contig 20296 bp, 17 predicted proteins | sample RifCSPhighO2_01_FD_184028 | JGI IMG/M metagenome (GOLD analysis project Ga0209542, IMG submission 184028) | Soil microbial communities from Rifle, Colorado - Rifle CSP2_plank highO2_0.1 (SPAdes) (version 2) | ecosystem: Environmental > Terrestrial > Deep subsurface > Rock core/Sediment ...
GGAGAAGAAGTTGGTGGTGGTGGCAGAAGTGGAGGTGGAGTTAACAGCTGTGAAGTTTTGGAGGGTGGAGGAGGAGGTGACGAGAAGGGTGCCGAAGGTACCGAGCCCAGTCGAGGTAAGAGAGTTAACTGTGAGAAGACCGTTAGCATTGATGGAGAGAGCGGCTGTAGTTGAGGTAGCAGTCCCAGCTACGGTGGTAGTGGCAAGGTAGAAGATGCCACCGGCATTTCTTTGGGTCCATTGAGAGAAGCCGGCAGAGTCTGTGAGAGATAACTGTGGTCCAGTGGAAGAAGCGATAGTGAGTTGATACATCGGAGTAGAAGTGCCGATACCTACTAGAGTGTTGTTACCTCCATTGGCAAAGATAGCGTTGGGGTTGAGAGTGCTCGTGGTAGTAGCCCATTTGGAATCTGCAATATCAGAGTTGTCATCCACTTCACAACCGAAGGTACCGCCGGACCAAGTGAGGACATTATTTGAGATACAAGTGGAGAGTCCCGCTCCGTTGAAATTAGCGGTGAAGAGGTTGGATGATGAAGCGTTGGTCGAGAAGAAATTGGTAGTGGTGGCGTTGGTGCCAGTGGCTAGACCGAAGGTGAAGTTAGTGAAGTTTCCCGTGGGGCCAGAAACAGTGGCTCCGGTGAAAGTGGGGTTGGTGAAGGTACCACCGTCGGTGAGTCTGGAGAGTCTGGAGGAGAAATTGTCTACGTCGCTGTCGCTCTGATTAGTGACAGAATAATATATGGCTGGGACGACTTCGTTATTTTTGAACGACTGGAGATCATTGTATGCCACTACAGCTGGTGAGGAATAATTAATTACTATTGGAGAACTAACAGCATCAATCTGTATGCGAATAAAATTTTCTAATTCTGCCTTCAGTTCAGCTTTTACAGAGTCTAGATTGAAGGTGCCAGTCACATTGGTTACTGCGACCACGTCTGCTTTGCGAACTTCTTCTGTAACGACAGTCCTTATGAAAATTCTATTGAGGGCAATTTCTTTGAGTTTACCGAAAGCAGCAACTATGTTTTCGAAAAATTTATTTGCACTAGTGAAAAAAGACGCAGCTACCAACTCTTTACTTTGTGCCAAACCAGTTGGCAGAGCAGCAATGAAGTTTTTGCCTACTGTCTTGGTCTCTCCTATTTTTTCCTGAATTCCGAGAGCCACCGTTGGTGAAGTACGCTCTAGGGTCGCAAAACTGGCACCCATAGCAATAAGCAACCCCAAGGAGAGAGCCATGGCTCTCTTAACCCGCCTCTTATTCCAAATAGGTTCGACGAAACGACTCTTTTTAGAAAGTGTGGGTAGCCAAGGCACTTCTTCCTTTTCATAAGTGATTTCAACATTATTTACGGTTTCTCTTAGGGGAACGTCGGGTTCTCTTTGGGCAATACTAGGAATAGCTTCTGAAGCTACCTTTCTCTTTTTACCGAGCTTACGAGTCCTCCTGTGCTCGAGGAGGGACGTAAAATCGACGTACCATGTCTTCCCAATTAATTTTCCAGGAATTTTTTTTGCACGACAAAGTTGTCCGATGTAGTCACTCGCGTAACCAATTTTTTTTGATGCTCGGATAGCCGAGATATATTCTTTGCCTTCCGATAAAATAGGCTCAATCATCAACATAAATTATAAATCTCGGGTGTGGAAAACCCTAGGGATAAACTGTGAAAAACTGTGGACAACGGGAACAAACTTTTGGGCACAACTTGTTAGTTTCTAGAGGATAAATTTATTCATGAACATAAGATTTTATAGCTAATTAGCATAAATTTGTTTTATCCACATATACACCTTGCTAGATCATACAAACTTCTATAGTATTAATTATGAGTGATTAGTAATGTTTATATAAGTAACTATGACAAAAGAAATTTATTTTTCAATAAAAGAGGCAGCAGAGATTATGGGAGTCTCACCCTTGACATTACGCAACTGGGATAGGTCTGGTAAGTTCCCTGCCCAAAGACACCCTATGAACAACTACCGGGTCTATAAACTCTCTAGTCTAGAAGAAGTGATCAATGACATCGAAGGAGGCACAAATAAAAGTAATGCGGAGAGAAAAATTAGGAAACTAATGATCAAGCATCTCGAGGAATAATTTTTGTAGCATTACAGGATTAGCACGATTCTTAGATTTTTTCATAGCTTGTCCCACTAGAAACTGAATTGGTACATCTACATTCTCTGCCATCACTTCGGTTACAATTTTTTTCAAAGCTTCCTCATCACTCACCTGTAATAAACTTTTCTCTTCTGCAATTTTCTGTACCTCTTTACCCCGAGCGAAGTCGAGGGGCGAGTCTTGAATAATTTTCAAAATATCTTTTGCTCCACGTGAAGAAATTTCTCCTCGAGAAATCATCACGATAACTTCTACTAATGCCTCTGTAGATATCGGAGTCTTCAAGTCACTTGTGATATAGTTAGAAGCAAGTTTAACGAGTTTATGATCTTCGAGTGTCACTGCCACCTCTTCAAAGAACTTCCCCCACTCCTCGTCTCTGACATAGACCTCGATATCTTGATCTTTGATACTAAAATCTTTTTTATATCTACTTCTCTTGTCGTGTGGTAGTTCTGGTAAACTTTTTTGTAGTACTCCCCTACCAAACTCCTTAACCTCTTTTATAAAAAGTTTTGGTAAATCTGGATCTGGGAAATAACGATAGTCATGCGATTCTTCTTTTACTCTCTGGGAAAATGTTTCTCCTTTCCCCTCATCCCACCCTCGTGTCTCTTGCACCACCTCTCCTCCACTCGTAAGTAACTTGCTCTGCCTTTCAAACTCATACTTAATCGCCCTTTCTACTGACTTGAAAGAATTCAAGTTCTTCACCTCCACCTTGGTTCCTAAGGGTCCGACCTTGGAGTCTGAATTCTTAAGGTCGGACCTTGATACGGATACATTCACCTCCACTCTCATCTCCCCTTTCTCCATGTTGGCATCACTCATATCGAGGTATCTAAGAACAAGTTGTAGTTCTCGAGCGAAATTTGCCGCTTGTTCGGCTGTCTTAATTACCGGTTCAGTAACAAGTTCCATGAGTGGAACCCCTGCTCGATTGAAATCGAGCAGGGAATTTTCATTGGAAATTGACTCATTGGTGCTTGATTGTAAATTGGAAATTGGAAATTGGAAATTGCTACCATGCAGAGATCTGGCGGTATCTTCTTCGAGATGGATACGTGTTAAGGCAACATCATTTAACGAACCACCTGTGACAAGCGGGTATTTATACTGACTGATCTGATATCCCTTAGGAATATCGGGGTAAAAGTAGTTTTTACGGTCAAACTCTGTATAGTCAGCCACTTCCCCACCGACTGCCAAGCCTAATCTAAGAACACTTTTCACAGCCTCTTTGTTTATGACTGGGAGAGTACCTGGATAACCCATGCAAATTGGACAGATATTACTGTTGGGTCTGGTTTCGTTAGTATCATTTTTAGAATTACAAAACATCTTAGTCCGAGTTTTAAGCTCGGCGTGAATCTCCAAACCTACCGTCAAAAGATATTTGTTCATGATTTAAAAGTCTTCGTGAGATAATCTCCAAATTTTTTAACCAGTTTATCATCAAGTGTTGATAGGGAGAAAACGGTGTCTGACACCTTTTTTAATATTGCTATTTTCTCTTCCCTTTTGCCTAGAGAAATTAGATCTGCTTTGGTGAGTATTACCACTTCTGATTTGTTTAGTATAGCTTTATTATAGAGCTCAAGTTCATTTCTAACCACTCTGTACGCTTCAAGTGGATCTTCGACTTCAGATGAGATGCAGTGCAGTAGTGCTTTAGTGCGTTCTATATGGCGCAGAAACTTATGACCAAGCCCCTTACCTTGGGCCGCACCTTCTATGAGACCGGGAATGTCAGCGATGATAAGTCCATAAAAGTCTCCTAAAGCCGGCTCAAGTGTAGTGAATGGGAAGTCACCAACTTTGGAACGCGCACTGGTTAGAGTATTTAATAGGCTCGACTTACCAGCATTAGGTAGGCCAATAATGCCTACGTCGACGACTAGAAGTAGCTCTATATGAAAGTCAGCTTCTTCTCCAGAAACACCTAGAGTAGACTCTTTCGGGCTAATGTTTATAGAGCTTTTGAAATGTTCATTACCCAATCCCCCTCTACCACCTTTAAGCAATAAAACCTTCTCACCATCATGAAGGAGCTCCATAGAATAACCTGTAGTGAGATTGGTGAGACGAGCGCCAATAGGTAGCTTTATCTCAATATCTTTACCATCTCCACCTTGTTTGAGATCTTTAGAACCATCTTCTCCACGTAGGGCTTCGAAGCCTCCTACATTGCGATAGGCAGAAAGAATACCAATGTCTCGAATAGTTATTGCATATACATCTCCCCCTTTACCACCGTTACCTCCAGAGGGCCCGCCATAGTCCTTGCCCTTCTCGTGACGCCAACGTACGACACCATCGCCACCACGGCCGGCTTTGAAATGGAGACTTAATTCATCTATAAACATTTCTATACCTTATGCGTCTAGAGCAATCTTAGCAAGCTTTATAGCACTTTCTCGAGACTTTACAGTACACATAAAACCGGATCGATGACAGTATAAAGCACCAGGAACTTTGCTTATTGCTTCAAATTCGGCATCTCTTTTAGCACGCCAAACTGCAGGTAATGCCTTACGCGATTCAAAGGTCGTAATATTCTTTTTGATAGAAAGTATTTGCCACGATTGAGTATCACCACGATAAAGAATAGCGTAGATTGGCTTGGGATATTTTACGAGAACACTCATTACTAATTCTCGACCAAAATCATATTTTTCGTCAATCATAATAATCTTTTTGTTTGCCGAGTTGTGATACAACACTTCGACTACTTTCGCCCCCTCAAACATATCAGTGGCTATCTTAATTTCTCTTTTGATAACTGTTTGTACCCAGTGCACTACTTCTACAAATTTCTCGTCCCAACACTCTTCTTCTTTCCAAGTAGCGCGATATTGATCAACAACTCCATTTATCGTGAACGGAAATACTTCGGGGATTGTCGACAAAATCACATCTTGTCCGTTGTCAGCCGCATCTACTAGTTGGATAATTGCACGATCAATTTTCTCCGCAACTTCTCGAGAACCAGAAACCTTTTCCCCAAACTTTTTCCAAACTAAACCAGCCGAGGCATATTGTATACCATTTGCTCTCTCGCCCGCACCACCAGCTTGATGATGGTCGAAACGATTATTTTTTGCATCGTACACCTGCCCAACATCTACCGCTATATCGGCTACCTTAACGAGATCTTCGTCTCTGGTACGAATTATCTCTGCATCGGGATAGAGGATCAACAAAGTAGCTACAGCGAACACATCGTCAGTATGGAACTTGGCGTTATGAGTGACTATTCTCATACTTAGTCTTCTTTTTTATAAAAATGAGCTACCAACACAATAGTGATCAGGGCGACGAATGTCGTAAGGGCAAGCATCGGTATGGAGATGTATCCTCCAAATTCACGGACCAACTGCTGGTAACAAGACACTCCGGAAGCATCGCAGGGTAAGTTGGAACTTTCGCCGAAGTAGTAAAAGAAGTTTTGATAAACGGAAATCAAGAAACCAACAGAAAGAAGTGGAAGTACATACTTCACTATCTTCCTATCTTTATGCCATATAGCAGTACCGAAGATAAAAGCTAATGGAAAAGTGAACACTCTCTGATACCAACAAAGATAACAAGGTAGGAAACCAATTATTTCTGAATAAACAAGAGCAAAAAGTGAGGCCGCTAGGGAAATTACGAAACCCAGATTCAGATAATATTTGTCGATGAAAGCGAGGTAAGCGTTTTTCTTCGGCCCAACGAAAAGTAAAAATAGGGCGATAACAGAAGCCACTTGAAGCAGGATGGCTCCGCTACCTAGAAATAAATTCAAGTAGTGGGTAGAGTACATGAAGTTTTTTCGGCCAGTCTTTCGAGAGATACTTCCCCACTTTCGCGACTACCATCGGCAAACTCCCAAGTTGGGTAGCCTTTTACCCCAGCATCATTACATACAGGTAGTTGGCTGTTACCATCTGGAGTAGAACATTCTACGTACGGCAAGAGCCTGGCTGAAGTACCGAACATGGCTTTCTGATTCTGACAATGTGGGCACCAGAAGGCACCGTAGAAAGTGGCCCCACTTTCTGCAATACAGGTCGCGAAGGCATCGAGCTTACCAGGCTTGTCTGGCGTTCTTATGAGCCACACTACAGAGGCAATCAACAGAACCGGCACTAGAATCCATATAATCTTATCCTTCATATTACGCATTATATATAGAAAACTACTATTGAGCCAGAGCCCCCATGCTTAAGCCGACTAACATAAACATGATCATCATTCTGATAACTGCGCCGAGGACAGTGAGTATTAGGTAATTCGTCAAACGCATTCTTATAATACCCGCTGCCGCATTTACTGGTAAGGACGGCATGAGTGGGGTTGATCGCAAGGCTAGGAAAAGAATTTCATCATACCAAAGACCTTTGAACTTTGATTCCATTTTCTCAACACTTTCCCAGGAGAGGTGGAGGTACTTGCCGAATTTATCTATAGCTGGCTTACCTCCAAAGTATGCCAGTCCATAGGTCAGGAGCGATCCGAGAGCAGTGCCGAAGCCGACCGGTACAGCCACAAACAAAAACAGTTTAGTAATGAAAGCAGTTGAAAGAGATCCTTCGACGAAAAAGAGTGGCCCAGAAAGAATCACGTTGTAAGGCAATACTGCAAATATTTCGTTAATTAAAGAGGCTACGAAAATACCCAGAGCGCTTGCGATATCTGGTCGAAGCACCGCATCTTGAATGACTTGAAAAAAATCAGCTGACAGCTCCATCCCGTTAGAAGTTACTTCGATTAAGTTTCATAATTAAATATTACCACTAGAGTATAGAAAATTAGACTTCTAACGGGATCCATGGCATTTCTTGTACTTTTTGCCACTACCACATGGGCACAGATCGTTTCTGCCCACTTCGGCTTTCTTGGAAACAGTTGGACGAGATGCGTCTGTCACTTCCTTAGTATCCAATGCTACGGGAGCAGCTTTAAACGAAGCCACGGCTTCTAAGTTGAGAGCATTGATAAACTCTGCCACTTGTCTGGAAATTGATACTTCCATCTCTCTGAAAAATCTCAAACCATCTTTTTTATATTCAACCAATGGCTCGCGCTGGCCATAAGCACGCAAGTTTACCGAGCCCCGCAAGTATTCCATCATCTCTAAGTGATCGACCCAGAACAGATCTATAGTCTGAAGAATGACTCTTTGTAGTAAGCCGAATACTTCGGGAGTATCAAAATCGGCACGAGACATTTTTTCATTAACTTTCTCTCTTGAATCTAGATCCAAGCGCTCGGCCGCCTCGGTTAAATACTCTTTGACCTCCTCTTTGCCACCCACGAGAATTTTGCGACGACGGCTATAGATAATACCTCTTTGGAAATTTAGAACATCATCAAATTCGAGCACATGTTTACGGGCATCGAAGTTGAATCCTTCTATCTTCTCCTGCGCCTTCTCCAGAGAATTAGTGATTAGTTTGTTTTCTATCGGCTCATCTTCTGGAATATTGAAACGCCCCATCATTTTTTTGATAGTATCGACAGCAAATATACGCATTAGAGAATCTTCTAGAGAAACGAGAAATTGTGTCTCACCCGGGTCTCCCTGTCTGGCCGAACGTCCCCGCAACTGGTTGTCTATGCGCCGAGCATCATGTCTCTCCGTGCCAAGAACAAAGAGACCCCCTAAAGACTTTACTTCCTCATAAGTTTCTGCTGTAGAAGGATTGCCGCCAAGCTTGATATCAATACCACGACCGGCCATGTTCGTGGCCAGCGTAACAGCCCCCCTTTTGCCAGCTTGAGCAATAATCTCACCTTCACGTTCGTGGTTTTTAGCATTGAGGATTTCGTGTTTTATCCCTTCGTTTTTGAGATACGCGGAAAGAAGTTCGTTGTGTTCTATTGAAACAGTACCGATGAGAATAGGCTGGCCGATCTTATTTAGTTCACCAACTTTTCTAGCCACAGCCTTCATCTTGCCAGCATGTGTTTGAAATATTAGGTCGCCATGATCCTTGCGAGCTATCGGTTTGTTGGTCGGGATGACAAAAGTCTCTAGACCGTACACTTTATAAAACTCTTCTTTAGAAGTTACGGCGGTACCGGTCATGCCAGAAAGCTTCTTGTACATGCGGAAATAGTTCTGGAAAGTAATTGAGGCGAAGGTGCGACTCTCTTCTTTGATATGCACATTTTCCTTGGCCTCTATAGCTTGATGCAGACCCTCCGACCAACGTCTTCCCGGCTGGAGTCGGCCCGTGAACGCATCTACAATCACCACTTCATCATCTTTTACCACGTACTCTTTGTCTTTGTGATAAAGAGCCTTGGCTTTGACCGCAGTTTCGAGATGATGCACGTACTTGACTCCACCTTCGGCATAAATATTTTCGATACCCAGAAGTTTTTCAGCTTTGTTGATACCCTCATCTGTAAGAGAGACGGCATGAAGTTTCTCATCCACTGTGAAGTCTGGGCCAACTTCTAGCTCTCTGGCAATTTTGGCAAATTTCAAATAGAGCTCGCCAGCCGCACCAGTATTACCAGAGATAATGAGTGGCGTCCGCGCCTCGTCTATGAGGATAGAGTCAACTTCATCGACAATGGCATAGTTATATTCTCTCTGTGATAAATCAGTAGAATTGTATACAAGATTATCACGCAAATAATCGAAGCCGAATTCATTATTGGTGCCGTAAGTGATATCAGCCTTATAAGCCTCTGCTTTGCTGGCTGGTCGTAAGAACTCATGGACAACGTGGAAAGAACCCGTTTCATCGCGCTCTTTATCTTTTTCTACATGGGATTCATCGTATATAAAAGACTCCGAGTGATTTAAAACCCCCACAGAAAGACCGAGATAGGAATAAATCTGCCCCATCCAGACGGCGTCACGACGAGAGAGGTGATCATTGACGGTCACCACATGAACCCCTCTACCTTCAAGAGCCATCAAGTAGGCTGATAGAGTGGCGACCAAAGTTTTACCTTCTCCAGTCTTCATCTCTGCGATTCCCCCATTATAAAGAGCAATGCCTCCGAGTAGTTGGACATCGAAGTGCCTTTGTCCGAGAGTACGTTTCGATGCTTCTCGCACAGTGGCAAAGGCTTCAGGCAAAAGACCATCGAGAGTTTCTCCTTTGTTCAATCGCTCTTTAAATTGATCTGTCTTGGCTTTCAGTTCCTCAAGAGATAAGTTACTTAATGAAGACTCGAGCGCGTTAATACGCTCTATAATAGGAGCCCAAGATTTAAGTAATTTCTCTTCAGGAGCACCGAAAAAACTCTTTAAAAAGGCCATAAGGCGCTTATTTTAACATGTTTCAAGAAAAAATCCTCCGCCTTGGGCGGAGGATTTTTTCTTTAGGAGCAAAAAGACTATCGTCTTCGTTTCTTGGAAGATTTTCGCTTCTTAGAAGCTTTCTTCTTCTTTGCTACTTTTCTTTTCTTCTTTGCCATTTTATTAACTTGAGCCGCGACGGAAAATTATTATTAATGTATGCGACTTATTCTAAGTATGGTGCCCAGAGTAAATACATACAATAGAGAAAAGAGAAAAAGTGTGGATAACTATCGACCAACAAATTTGTACGCGGAGAGAATACGATTATCTCCAGAGACTACCTTTGTCGGTAATTCCGAAATTAATTTATTTTCTAAATTGCGATCTCCGGCATAAATCGCACCAATTAGATAAATTATTTTAGCTTCAAGATACCCCGGCGCCAATTCATACGCTTCTCTAAATGCTTCGAGGGCTTTAAGCGGCTCATTCTTGTTTATATAAGCGGCACCAATTTCAAAATATATTGTCTGTTTATTCGGTATCAATTCTTTCGCACGCTCGAGATGGACAAGAGCGTCATCGAGAAAGCCCACCGTAGAGAGGAAAGATCCAGTCATCAGTTGATAGCGGGCATCTTTTTCCAAATCACTTGTTTCTTTAAGTATCGTGCCTTTGGCGAAATTGAAGAAATTATTTTTCTCTTCCATGGATATATCGCTCGAGAGTACAGTCACCGAATTGACAGATATATGTTCTATGACTTCAGGCCGGCCTAGGCGCGATGCATTGTAAGCTTTCTCAAAATATCCTCTGACAGATAACATTTTCCCCGGTATCTGAATAGATTTCAAACCTTCAATGAGAAAAACATTGGCCATTATTGGTTTGATGTTGAGAAAATAGACAGAGAGAAGCAGGAAAATGGATACGATTGGTAAAACAATCCTTTTCGACTGGATCTCACTGGTAGACCAATGCCAAAATGGTTCACTGCTACTTTTGAAATGAATATAAGCGAGAAGCGAAAAGAAAAGGATATAACTTATCAGGTGATCGAAGACGAAAAAGTTGTGTAGAAAGTAAGCAGCGACAAGACCTGTGAGAATAGATTTCTCGGCATAAGACAAGTTATCGCTCTTCTTCTTCCAGATAGAAAAAAGGAGTGTGAAATAAAGAGCAAGGTAAGACAGGAGACCAAGAAGACCACCTGCAACCGCCCAGTCAAGAAAGATGTTGTGTGCACGGTCAAACCATGGCTCCAAGCTAAACATCTCTGGACTATAATATTTTTGGAAAACGTAGTTAAAATTCTCCTGCCCCCAACCAAGAATAGGACGATCTTTAAAACCTTCAAAGGCCATTGGCCAGACGAAATATCTACCCTGCCTCTTGATCTCCTCCGAATCGAGAGATGGTAGTGAAGAGAAACGGGAGAGAACAGGACTACTAAGTACAAAATTTGTATTTCTAATCAAGAAGAAACCTCCAATTAAAACTACGAGTCCGATTAAGATAGAGGTGCTTATTTTTCTGGCAAATTTGTCTTCTCTATTTCTAATATTGAGTACAGCCATAACTAAGAGACCACCCAGAAGACCTAAGATTGCCCCACGTGTAGCTGTATGGTAGAGAACAAATAATTGCGTGAAGATAAGCAACCCATACACCCACTTTAAGGCAACATTCTTCCACTCTCGCCACATGAAAAGTACGGCGATAAAAATGTGGAAAAGCATATAGACAGCTAGATAAATAGCGTTACCCAATGTCCCATCCACTCGCACCCCACCCTGATTTATCGTCTTCAAACCGATAATTTGCAAAACACAATATAAAACCATTAAGAATGATGCTACAAGCGATGTATTCCACCATCTCTTCCAATCAACTTCCTTAAAAACTGAAGATATGACCATAAATAACATCCCCAAATGGAGGAGAGTTATAAATCCTTCCATGCGCTCGAAGTTAGACCAGAAGCTTTTAACTGGAGCTACACCGAGCATATCGGCCAGACCAATGATTATTGTGAAAGCTATAACAGCATACGAGATTAGAGACTTCTTGGGACGGTGTTCGGCATCTAAGAGGGTAAGTATCACCCAAGCGAAAAAGACGATTTCTACAATAATCCTCCAAGCGAAGGCCTTGGTAGTTATAAACGGAAAGAAAAGAGAACTAGAAACAAGGAACGGGGCAAATGGGACTAAGAATAATCCGGCGAAGATGATGCCTCGTAGTATTTGTTTATTCATCTCCACTATCTTATCATGGTACTAATATATGGAGAACTGGCAAAATAAGGTCTCCCAAGCTCTACGCAAAAGCGAGAGTTTCTTCAGAACCGACATGATCTATTTAGCCAAGAGTGGCTCTTGGCTCTCTATTGGCCACGTGATCGCCATGGTAGCAGGTTTCCTCACTTCTCTTGCATTCGCCAATCTTTTCCCCAAAGAGTCTTTCGGTAACTACAAATTTATTCTATCAGTGGTTGGTATCTTAGGAGCATTCTCTCTCACTGGTATGAGTACGGCTATCACCCAAGCTGTCTCACGCGGTTTCGGAGGAGCTCTACGCCAAGGCTTTCGTATTAACTTGAAGTGGGGCACTGGAATGTTGCTTGGGGGACTCGCTCTCAGCATTTACTACTATATAAACGATAACTCCCTGTTATCATTCTCCTTCCTCTTAGCAGGAATTGTATCCCCTATCACCCTAAGTGCCGGATTCTACGGTGCATACTTATTAGGAAAGAAAGACTTCAGAAGAAGCTCGTTTTATGGAATGGTGAATAATATTGCACCGGCCCTCGCCCTCATTTTGACTCTGTTTCTGACTCAGAACATTTTAATCATCATTGTCGTCTACTTCATTTCTGGAGCAATCGTATCATTACTCTTATATCGCAAAACTACACAATCTTATAAACAAGGGAACCAGGAAAGAGACCCTGAACTTACCTCCTACGGCGGACACTTAAGCGCTATGGAAGTGATAGGACAGATAACCCGCCATCTTGATAAAATTTTGATTTTCCACTACCTTGGCGCAGCACCACTTGCCATTTATGCTTTCGCTATCGCCCCAGTGGAACAACTTCAAGGTGGCAAGAAAATTCTCAGCACCCTGATTACGCCCAAGGTAAGTGGACGACCCTTTGAAGAATTGCAGAGATCAACTCCACGCAAAGCACTTTTACTTACTGCTTATGCCCTCTTGTTAGCCCTTGTGTACACACTCTCGGCTCCATATCTCTATAAACTCTTTTTCCCTCAATATCTTGATTCTGTGTTCTACTCGCAAATTTACTCTCTGACCCTCCTAGCGGTCGCTGGCACCATATTCAACGAAACCCTAATAGCTCACAAGAAAACGAAAGAGCTTTATGTGCATAGAACTATTATTCCTATTGTCCAGATAATTCTCTTCTTTATACTTCTCCCCATCTTTGGTCTTATGGGTCTCATCATTACCCATGTCATTATGAGATCTTTCGCTAGTCTCCTATCTTATTATTTTGTCATGCGACCTTTCAAAAATATTGGTATCGGTAGCGATTGATAGTCTGTTTTAATCTTTCAACTAAATTTGCCTTCTTTGGTTTAAATGATTTGGCTATTTTAGCAATCTTGGACAATTCATCTCTTATATCTCCCGCATTAACTATCCTTTGTGTAATTAATTGATGAATCCCCTCCTGTCTCCAAGAGGGTTTAGAAGAAACCACATCCCACTTTTCATCATAAGGATATTTAGAGAGTTCAATAGGATAACCGACAGAGCTTTTATAATATCTATTGATATTGAAGAAAAAGCCATTATTTGATACATGCGTCTGTATCAAGTTAAAGTACTTTTTGATGACATTGAAGTTCATTTCCATCATTGATCGAGTATTGATGAAGAGGTCAACCTTCACATCTTCCTCTAGCTCGTACCAAGGCGGGATGATAATAAAATCGTAGTTGTCTATCTGCGCTTTGCTTATAGACTTGCCCTTTATTTCATCACAGAGTAGAAATTTTAGGTTTGAGAAATGATTCATTAAATAGTAACTAGATAACAAGTTGGCTTCAGGAAGATCAATGAGAATGTATTTGCAATTATGTTTTGCGCGAATCTTCTGTGCCAAGGAACCGTAACCTCCCCCGATCTCACAGATATAATCAATTTTTTTCTTAGAGAAAACGAGAGTTTCAAGCTCGTGCAACCATTTAATATGAAAGTTCTGCCCACCATCCACGAACAAGTTCCCGATTTTAAAGAAGCTCGAGGAATTGCCGACATTTTTATCTGTAAGATTCGAGAGGACATATTCTTCTCCCAATTCAGTTACTAGGTCCTCGAATATTTCTCTTTGTTCTCTCAAAGAATATCTGTCATCTAAACCGTCTGACAATTTGTTATTTCTGAAATTCTCTAGATTTTCCAGTGTGTATAGATGCTTTCTGGCATCAAACTTCTGCCAGTGTCTGCTCTTTTGGACACTTTCGTACTCTCCCATCGACTTTTCAAACGCCTTGAAGATATCCATTTGTCTGATTATACTAGATGTCTGTGACTACGCCCAAAAACCGCCCTAAAATATTAGGAGTCATCCCGGCCCGTTCAGGCTCTACTAGAATCAAGCACAAAATGCTCGAGAATATTGTACCGGGCAAAACTCTTGTGCAACTGACATTTGAGCGTAGCAAAAAAGCCAAGATATTGGATGAATTGATCGTAGCTACCGATTCCGACGAGATAGAGAAGAGTGTGGTCGCGGTGGGTGGACGTGTCATCCGCTGGCCCCTACCTCTGGCTTCAAAAAACGGAACGGAAGGCGTGGCTCTAGCTCTAGAACAGTTCAAAGATTTCGTCCCAGATATTGTTGTCATTATTTGGGGAGACGAACCACTCTACCCGGCTGAAGCTATTGATAAATGTGTTGATCTTCTTTTAAAAGATCCTGAACTCCAAGTGAGCAGTGTAGCCGATCGTATTACTGATGAGGTTATGGTTGTCGAACCAAGTATGGTAAAAGTTCTAACGGATTTAAACAATAACGCACTATCATTCTCTAGAGCTACAGTACCATTCCCTTACAATCCTAAATCAGTTTACGATCACTACCACATTATAGGTGTCATGGCTATGCGACTTGAATTCCTTCATAAATTCCTCAAACTTCCCCAAACTCCACTTGAATTACGCGAAGGTGTAGAGCAATTCCGCATCCTCGAGCACGGATTCCGCATGGCTATAGTCAAAGGCGACTATCGAAACGTGGGAGTAAACACACCCGAAGAACTAGAAAAAGTCCGCGCTATCCTCGGCGCTCAAACTTAAAGAGTGCTATTAAACTGTCTGCCGTAGTGTGTTGATAGTCGTTACTTGACTTATTTTATATATGTGATAAGATTAGTCTAGAACTGAACCAATGGCCTGAAAGGAGGCTCTAATGCGAGAGATGGTGCTTGTTGCTACGGATTTCGCTCCCAGCGCAGCGTTGGGAATGGTAGCTGAAGAATTACAGAAGAGAGGTGAGGTCGCTACCTTCCTCTCCGGAAAAGGAGAGGTCGTGTTGCCGGAAGACACATCTGTTGTCGTGGCCGGCATGGCCCACAGCCCAGAGATGGCCCAAGGTGAGCTCAATGCTCTACAACAAGCCGTCCGCAAGGGAATACGCATCGGACTCTACGCGGACACATTCGACTGCGCGGGCAGAGAGTGGTTCGCGGAAGTACGGAGGGAGATCGATTTCCTCTTCGTCCCAACTGAAAAGGAGATGGCGAAGGCACTGGAATTCTTCCCACGTGCCAGAATCCTCGCGACAGGCAACCCACTCTGGGAAGCAAGCGCTTTCCCGGAGTCCACTCGAGCAGAAGTCCGTGAAAAGATGGGTGTGGTTGGAGACCAGACTGTCGTCTTCTGCCCTCTCCGCAAGGAGAGCCCCCTCAATCGTGAGCATCTCGGGCTAGTCAAGCAGGCTGTCGAGATGATTGACAACGAGAGGATGTTGGTGGTGGTAACGGGACATCCGGGTGACCAGGCCTTCAGGGAGAACCCCGATGCCTATCGCCCACTTTTCCCACCCCACACGATTCAACTCGGTGGCACGCCGGTCAAGGAGTTACTGCCAGGGATGGATGTCGTGGTTGGCGCCGGTTCTGGTGCCGGCATCGATGCTATCTATCAGCGAGTGCCAGTCATCGACGTGATGACGGAACTCGTGCTCGACGAAGTCGAGCGCCTGCATCGTCGACGCGTTTGGCAACCGGTCGAGGATGGGACTTCGATCGGAATCAGCAATGTTGAAGAACTCGTCTCAGCTCTACAGCGAGTACTCTCCGGCGCCGAGAAGGACCGGCTACTCGCAGCGCAAGAGAAAGCGTATCCGAGGCCGTCTCACCCCAAGCAAGCAGTACACGCAATGGCGACTGAAATCCAGAAATGGATCTAGGCCGCCGAAGGGCGCCCCGATCTAGCGAGATCGTGGGCGCCCTCTTCATTTCAAATATTCTTCTAATTCATCAACAACCCATTTACTACCGTTTTTATATGGGTCACCAAAATATCTTTTTTGTAAATCCTTGAGAATATCTACGGATACAGTTCGAACATTTTTTATTTTCTTTATAAACTCATCAGGATTCTCGGCGAAGAAAGAGTGTTCCTTATCGTAGTCTTTGAGATCAAAGTAGTCTCCCCATTTTTCCGTCTTGAAGAAAAGAGGAACTTTAAGTTGAAAAAGGCCTTCGAGGACAACAGTACTGTGAGCGCCGACAACTACTTCACTTGCCCCGATTGCTTCTTGCAGTCCACCTTCTACGATTTTTATATCATCTCGTTTCAAAAAGTCTGGTCTATGTTCTACGAGCCAGTCTTTGAATGCATCTCGATACTGACGGAAGGTCATGGAGAGTTCAACGTCAGGTCGATCGAGCAGTGTCTCAAGATACGGCATCACTTCCAAAGGTAAAGCTGGCTGTTCTGAAACAAAAAGTACTTTGACGGGACCTGTGTTGTTAGTCGTTGGTCGTCGGTTGTCAGTTGACTTTTCCAGCGGGCGCATCGGGCCAGAAACATAGAGTTGCTCGGGTTTATAAGCGTCACTATATTTTACATAATACTCTTTCCACCATTCGCTCCAAAGACCGTACTTATCAACCGATAACATCTTTTCACCACTAAATCCAGGTAGAAAATCATACCCGTTGTAATATCGAGAAGCTACTCCATGTAGAATGCCAACAGTCGGTATATTATTCAATTTACAGCCTAAAACAGCATGGAAATTACGTTCATTAGCGGCCGCAATAAATGCCGCCTTGATACCCGCCATACTTAGAATCCACCTCATAATTCGTATCGCCCATATATCGTCATAAACATTCTTAATATAGTGAGTAGCAACAAGAAGTTTAAATAGTGCCTCTGGATCTTGCTCCGAAATAGAAAGGTTGGGCCTACTAGAGAAGACACTGAAGAACTTCCCAACGAAAGCTACAGCTTCAGAGTAAATAACTGGACGCCTTCTAATAAGAGCATGCTGTAGAACTGCTTTCCAGGACTCCAGGCTTCTTATGAATTCCACGAAGCCAAGCTTCCTCTGACGCAACTCTTGGTAGATGTACCTCATCCTGAAGTCATAGTCTTTGTCCTTTTCAAACTTATCACCGACAAATATCATGCGGCTTTGTTTGCGTATCATAAGAATAGGTATAGAGAGACAAGTTATAAGGATTTGGACAAATATACCAAAAGGAAGAAAGGATGGACTTTTGAAACCAGGTTCTCTAAGAGTGTCTACTTTACATCCATGTGCCTCAAGATAATAAGAGAAAAGACTTTTGTATGGCGGACGATAAAAATATATGTTTTGGAAACCCTTTAGATATTCAAGCAACCTTTTGTGTTGAATATAGGGTAAAGAAAAATAGTAGAAGAGACTGTAGTAATACATCCACCACAATTCATAGCCTTGGTAAATAAAAGATTTTGGAAGGCTCACACCATTTGGAAGTTTCAAATGAGAAAGTTTTTCTGTAAAAGCACTTGCCTCGTAGATACTCCCTGGCTCTATTAACTTCTGAAGCTCGGCACCCGACAGAACGGTATCGTACTGGTTCAAGCCTCCCTTGGGTAACTCTTCACCAAAGACAACAAGAATGGATCCATTTTTCTGCATTTTGATTGGATCATATTATCACAAATACCGGAGTTGCACAGACTCCCATAATAATGTAATATCGCTCCCCAGAACCATAGCACATAGGAGGCTCCCCGTGTACGAAAATCTGAACCCCGCCCGGCGAGAGAAATTAGCGAAAGTACAGCTAGTGGTAACAGATGTCGACGGTGTTCATACCGATGACACGGTCCTACTCGGCATTGGACCCAATGGCGAGCGATTCGAGATGTACCGATTCATCACCTGTGATGGCATCGTCATTAAGGAATGCTTGAGGCACTCTATCCCTGTCGTGCTCATCAGCGGGCGTAAGGCCCCAGCAGTGAGACAACGGGCAGAAGACCTCGGCGCGCGGTGTCTGCAGGGCATCGTCGACAAAGTGACAGCCGTGGGGGAGATCATTAACGAACTCGGGATCGGCTGGAATCAGGTCCTCTTCATCGGTAACGACATTCAGGACCTCTCACTCATCCGCAAGGCTGGCTTCTCCGCAGCCCCGAGAGACGCAGCACCGGAAGTACGCTCGGAAGCCGACTATATCACCAAGAAGAAGGGCGGCAAAGGCGTCGTCCGCGAAGTCCTCCAGATGATGTTTCAGGCCAAAGGTCTCTGGGAGCCCATCTTGGCCCGAGAGAGGACCTTGGGGTAGTCCCCCGCACATGATCGCGCAAGCGGCTCGTCAGCCGCTTGCGCGATTTCTATTTAAGCAGGCTATTGTAATGTTTTAGATATTCAGCCACTTTCTCATCTAGGTTGAATTTGGTTCTTACCCTCTCGCGCCCGGCTTTGCCGAATTTTTCTGCTTTTTCAGAATCTCTAAGCAAACTGATAATTTTCTCACTCATCTCTTTAATATTGAAAGGGTTAACGACATAACCAGTCACACCATCTTCGATAGCTTCCGGTGCTCCTCCATAACAAGTCCCAATTACTGGTTTCCCTGATGCCATCGCCTCAAGAACAACTCTAGGAAAAGTATCTAGGCAGATGGACGGTACGAGTACTACGTCAGAAGCAGCATACGCTAGTTTAATTCTTTCCCTACCAATCCAACCAATTCCCCCTTCACCAACAGCGAGAAGTGTCGCTTCAGGCAATTCTTTTGAAACTATCTCCATAGCTTGCGAAACTACACTGGCACCTTTGGCATCACTTAATCTCCCACCGAAAAAAACTACTTTTTTCCCTCCTAAATTATATTGTTCTTTAAAACCTTTAACCTCATCTGGTAAAGTCTGCCATTCTGACACAAGAACTCCGGTATGCAATACCTCTACGTTCTTGATACCATTCTGTTCAAGTGCCCCTTTTAAAGATCCACTGATAGAAAAAAGTCTATCTGTATAACTAAGATATTTTTTGATCACAAAATTTCGAAACAGATTCCATCTTTTCTTCGCCTGTCTGGCATGATCGAGCCAGCTCGTTCGAGCATCAAACTTTTCCAAATATCGCCTGGTGTCTAACTTCCCAAAGTTAAAAGACATCACATCGCGGAAAGTGATAACAACCACTCTGGCATATCGCTTTGAGAGTTTAAGAGCATGATACGACAAGTAAAAATGTATGTTGTTGGCATGTACAACATCTGGCCTTATTCTTTGTAATAACTTCTTTACCTGACGAACTACTGGTTTGTTATAAAGACTGACGTATGATCGCCATCGACCCGGATAGTTACTAGCAATCCTGAAAACTTTGAGACCATCATAATTTAGTTCTCCCGATTCACTTTCTTTTCTACATGTCGTGATAACAAACACTTCGTGGCCAGCCTTTTTCATCCCACGAGCCAGATCGTAGGTGGAAATCCCTGCCCCTCCGAAACTTTGCGGTGGGAAATCGTCTGAAAGAAAAAGAATTTTCATGAATCATAGTATACTATGAGGTCAATCGTTTAAATACCCATGCTAAATCGGCTCATACAGAATCATGTCTTAAAGTACCTTGTATCAGGTGGAATTGCGACTGCTACTAGTCTTGTTTTACTTTATGTGTTTACAGAATGGTTGGGGTTATGGTACCTGTTTTCGGCTGTTCTCGCGTTCATCTTCACTTTTTTTATTAGCTTTACATTGCAGAAATTCTGGGTATTCAAGGATACTAGCAAAGATAGAATCGTCATGCAGGGCGGAGCATTTCTTACTATTGCTATTATAAACCTTGGCATCAATACATTAGGAATGTTCATATTGGTAAGTAAATTACATATATGGTACATGTTAGCGGAAGTGCTTGTTCTGGGTTTTATCGCGATAGAGAATTACGTTCTACAACGTAATTTGGTGTTTGTTAAGAAAAGTGATAACTTCCTTTAACTTCTCTACAGTATCGACCCCCTTTGAATAATCGTCACATTCGTATGAATAGAAGTTTTCGCCTGCAGAAATTAACTTTGGCAATAATTCCCTCCCTAAATCAAAAACTGTGTCCTCTGGTACATATGAAAGTACCTCCTTATCAAATATGAACACACCGCGCATACGGTAGGCATTTGGATATTTTTTGGTACGCGGCTTACCGTGGATCTCCACAAACCGTCCGTCCCGATCAAGTTCAGTAACGTCGGCATCATAGTCGTTAGTTCTCTTCATAAGTTGCATACCAATAGGATTCTCTTTTTGGGTATATTTTTCGAACATCTTTGAGTAATCCAACAGACTAAAAGTATCGCCGTATATATAATAGAATATCTTATCCAGCTGACCCTCAAATTTTTTTATTGCGCCTATAGACCCTA
>Ga0209542_10007756_pt1 | contig 20295 bp, 20 predicted proteins | sample RifCSPhighO2_01_FD_184028 | JGI IMG/M metagenome (GOLD analysis project Ga0209542, IMG submission 184028) | Soil microbial communities from Rifle, Colorado - Rifle CSP2_plank highO2_0.1 (SPAdes) (version 2) | ecosystem: Environmental > Terrestrial > Deep subsurface > Rock core/Sediment ...
AAATTCCCTGCTGTTATCGGCGCTTTTTCTGTATCTAATTGGATAGTAAAAGAACCCTGATTTGTTTCAAATGTAGCTGTTTTCATCGAATTTCCTCCTGAGCATGATGCAACCAGGAGGAGTAATATCCCCAAGATCGCCATGAACGCACTTTTCATATCATAAAAAAAATAGGACCTACATTTAAAACTTTTGGAACCATTAATTATATTAATGATGGTTCATTTCCAGTTTCTATGAAGTTGATTAAAGAAATAATTGAAAACGTCAGCCCCATCATCATTCAGCCAACTTCTTCTTCCATCACCCTCTCTCTATCTCGGCGGTTTTTCTTATTTCAGATCATGGAGAAGATCATTAATACCATTGAAGAAGAGCCTCACCTTAATTTTATAGCCCTGCTGAAGAATTATAAAATTTTGGGCAAGGTTATGGATGGAACGCTCCATGAATTCTACCGTGATAGAAACAAGCTATATTTTAAGAATTTTTTCTATGATAGAACATTATGGGCGGTGGTGAAAGAGGATATAGAATATTTTTATCCAAAATATCATGAATCCCATCAGAATCTGAAGATGACTATCACGAAGTGGGGTGTAATCATCTATGATAACTATAAGCGGGGATCATTTAATGTTCTTCTGACAACAATTCATTCAGGGACATGGATTCCAGAATTCATTGAAAAGAAGATGTCTATCTCTTCTAAAAAAAGACATCAAGAGCAGGATATCGATACTCATAAGATCTACAGTCCTTTAGTATTGGATAAAGGAGGGATATGGATAGATAACAAACAATCCCGCTTCTTGATAGACTTTAACAGAGATTATCTAAAGGCAATTTACAAAAATAATTCTGAAATATGGATAGATCAGGTTTGGAAAGAAGAACCTACAGAAAAAGAAAAGGAAGAAATTTTTAGGAGCTATCATGAGTTCTATTTTACTTTTGGAAAACTTGTCGAGGCTTATCATTTTAACATCATCTTTGATGGTCATTCGATGAATGGATGGTCAGGACGGCCAAATATAAGCTTTGCTACAGACTGTATTTCTCCTTTCTATATGCCTATCGTTGAGGAAATGCGGAAAAAGATGCTGATGATGGGCTATGGGACAGTGCAGTTTAATGATCCTTATCTTAGCCAGAATATAGCCCATTGGCTTAAAGAGAAATTTCCTTCTGCTTTTATCTTTTCTATGGAAGTCAATAAAAAGTTATATACTACCCACCATTTTCTGAAGAGCCATCAAAAGAAGATAGAAAAACTGGCGCAGGATATTCCACAGATATTTGATCTGGAGGTGAATCATGGCTCTCATTAATCCTCACCATATAACGCAGGAGAAGACTCCTCTAAAGAAATCAAAGATGGGGATGGAGATGGAGTTTTTCGTTCTTGACAACAAAGGAATGATGTCTCAACAAGGACCAAAGGTTATCGATGCTATAGCCAAACAAGGTATACCCATCATAAAAGAGATCGGAAAAAACATGGTGGAATTTGGCTGTTTTCCAAGCGTGGAGGCGTATAATCCTTCTCTCCATATAGTTAAGTCGTTACATAGAACTATTGAATTTTGTGAAAAAAATAACCTGGTAATTTTCCCCTTTGCTACCTATCCCGGATCATTCATTCCTAAAATCTCTAAGGGCGCACGCTATTCTCTTCAGGAGAAGGTATTTGGTAAAGAACTTATCTCCATCAGCTGCCGCATAGCTGGTTTTCACCATCATTATACTTTACCCAAAGGTGTCTTTGACCATAAGAAGAAGATGCTGCGTGTGTTGCATAAAGGCAAGCTTAGCCGTTCGCTCATCGCATCATATAATTTTGAGATCGCAGCAGATCCTGTACTGACTCTTTTGACACAATCTTCTCCCTTTTATGAAGGGATGAGCTTAGCTAAAGATAGCCGCGTATTAGCTTATCGTGGAGGAGGCAAGCTGGGGTATATGGCAGGCCTCTACGCTAAAAATCAGCAGCTAGGCGGGCTGCCTCCTTATAAGCAGACAGTAACTGATCTGTTGACTAGCTTACAAAAACGATGGCAACGTTTTGAAACAGAAGCAAGAAAAGCGGCGCCACATGTCAACATGAATAAATTGTACCCTTATAAATTAGATATCACTTGGAACCCGGTAAAGATCAATAAACTTGGAACTCTGGAACAACGGGGGATGGATGTCAACTACCCTTCCATCACTATCGCAACTGGCGTTTTGCTCAAATTTTGCCTGAGGAATATCCAACGCCATTTTATAGAAGTGATTCCTGCCGACTTTGGAACAGAAGAAGCATTTAAAGTTGAGAATGGGATTTTGTATGTTCCGCCTCATACTGTTGTCAGAGATCAGCTTCAGCCACTCAGCGCTTACGATGGCTACGCCAACGATCTTATGCTTCACTATACAAAACGTTTTTTTTCGTTTGCTCTGAGTTGTACTCCTAGAAAATATGCTCCGATCATAACTCCTTTAAAAGAGATGGTTGAGGAAAAAAAATCAATGTCTGATAAAATAGTAGCGTATGCTCGCCAGAAAGGATATATTCAGGAGAATGGCGCTATTTCTACCAGTGATGCCGCAGATCTTGCTCTTCATTATGCCGGGATGTTATCAAGAGATGCTACAAAGACAATCTCTAAGCTGGAAAAGATACGAGGTGTTTAGCTGTATGGTGTCTCTCTTTATCCTTTCCTAGATTCTGGCGGGAATTGCTTTTCTGCCAGCTCTTGCATCTTTTCAATTTAAGAAAAGGGAACATATCTTGCTTCTCCTTTTTTTTCTGCATCTCTGATGTCTATCCATTTTTTCTTTTTGGATCAGCTTACGGCAGCATTGATTGCCTTCCTTGGTGCCGTGAGGATGTTTTTAGCGAGAAAGTTTGTTTCTGAAAAAGTGATGATGGTGTTCCTGCTGCTGAATACTATCGTGTTATTGGTAACGTTTAAGCAGCCAGTGAATATTCTTGCTTTCCTTGCCACAACCCTGATTACTTATGCCAATTTCAGAAAAGATGACCGTTCGTTGAGGTTGCTGATGATGGTTGGAACGACGGTATGGATAGTCCATCATGCTCTTGTCGGATCGCCGGTTGCAGTCTTAATAGAAGCTTCTTTCCTGACAGGCAATATAGGGGGATATTACCGGCATTATCTTCGAGGTAGGTAATCTCAGTATGTATTTAGTTCCATAAAGAAAATAGTGGCAGGTCGTAAAATCCAGCCTGACATTATTGATAAAAGCGATGATAATGCGTTCATTTAAGCATATGGTCAGGCAAGTAACATTATCTTACGATGTTCTTAATGGATTTTACCTCTTGACCAAGCCACTATTTTCAACCGAACTAAATACGCACTAATCTCAGAAAGTATTATCTCTTACGGCAGCCACGTCTTCCTATTCTTCATCTTGTCCGGGAGATATTTCTCGGAAACGAAGTTTAATCCATGTTTAGCTAATGCCTGCTGCTCTGCTCTCACTTTCATCTTGGCCATATCCTGCAATGCATCCTGCCAGGCCTTATGATGGATGATAAAAGGATCGTTCTTGATCAAGTCTTTGATCTTCTTCACGTCAACTTCTTTCAAAGGATGAGTGGGAAGCTTATAGTCAATGATATCCTGTGGAGTTATCCCGATGAACTGCGCTTGAGGAACGCAAAAAAATTCATTGATATGGGCAGCATTTCCTGATCCTACCTTCAATGTTCGGTAGATCGAACCGAATCCGTAAGGGTCACCGTCAGTAAAGACATATACTGGCAAGTTCTTCTCATCAGCCAATTTTCTGATGAATCGTCTGCATGCTCGTGTTGGAACACCACCCATGGAAATTAAAATACAGCTGGCGTCTTTCCAGTAATTATGCTTATGCAGCCGCTCAAACATACCTGAAGTTTCTATCGCCAGGATAAATTTTGCTTTTGTTTTGAAGGAGAGTTCTTCTACAGATGAAGGGATGGAATATGCTCCTGAGCCAAATTTGGTGCAGTCAATCTCTAACCTCTTTCCCTCATCATCTTTGTCGATGACAATCAACTCTCCAGCAACGGCACCACCTTTCTCTTCTGGGATAAAGCCGATCTGTTCTCGGTTGACACCCATCATCGCTTCAATGTCATCCATGACTGTATCAGATTCCGGCTGTTCTCTAAATCGAGCTTCGCCCCAGTTTTTGGAAACGTAATATGCTTCCCTTTTTGTAGCAATGTCATCTGTTTCCACTAGATCTTTTGACAAGCTCATCATCCTTAACGTCTGGGCGAAGGTTCTGATCGTTGAAGCGGTCAATGTTCTTGACTTTACTTTATTTAAGAGCTTGAAATATCCTTCTTTTGCATTGTATTCAACGTTATTTAACGAGCGGATGGGCATCTCGATGTCAGGGGCTTTTACTTTTCTGATCTTATCATAGATACCTTGAGCTACGTCCTTAATTTTTCCAACAACAGGGTTTTCAGTCTTCGCCATCGTCCATCAGCTTTGTTTGTTTTGTTCCTTTTCTTTTTTTGGAAGGCTTCTCTTCGTCTTCATCAGATCCATCATCATCCGACTCATCATTATCTTCATCACTATCATCATCTTTTCTTTTCTTCTTTTTCGTTTCTCCAAAGTCGTCGGCTTCTTCCTCACCATTTTCTTCCTGCCCTATCTTGGCAAATTCCTCATCATAATCTGGATTGTCGATGCCAACTTGCTCCAATTCTCCACGAGTATGCTCTAAGATCACGGCTAGATCATCTTCGACTTTCTTTTTCTGGATCTCGTCGAAGCCAATGATATCTTTTAATGCTTCCGCAACATGGGGAATATATTTTTCGATGTAGCCTCTCTTTTTGGCCTCTTCACCGATCCTTCGTTTCTTATTGACAAAGGAAGCAAGCTTTCTGCCGATCTCCTGCAGGGCCAACTTTATTTCTTTGACAATTTCAGGATAATGAGCCAATGCTTCTTTTGATTCTGAGGTGAAAGGAACCCAGACAGACGTCATATGCACGACAATAGTACAAGGCCCCATAGGAAGGCTGTTCTTGCTCTGCTGCAGCCCGTAATTTCTCCACATCGTGCTTTGGATAGCGCTGGTAATGGCGCAAGCGCCTTGCTGATACAATAATGGAACGCGGTTGGCAAAACGCATGATTCTGATAGGACCTTCAGCTTCCTGTTCGCCGCCATAGGCTAAGCCCGCTTCAATGATAAATGGATTTCCACGATAGACACCTGGTGGTCTCGTCGATGCGCAATAAAATTCCGCATTGATCTCTTTCCTTAACCCTTTTTCTAATTGAGCGTCAGTTATGGGGGAGATGCAATCGGTGGGAGGAGCGATAATTTTTGTCTTCTGAATTCCTTTATGGAGGCTTTCTGCCAATTCTCGGGAAATGTTTTTCGGTTTCATATTTGGCAGCAGCGAGGAATTGGCGCAGATCTCTTTCGCTGTTCCCGGACCTACGCGCACGAATTCTGTCGTCAGGAATTGCTGCAACGTGCTAGCTGCCGTCGTTTCCAGCATTCTCATCAATCTTCCCAGCTCTACTCCATAAGGATGGGGCATGATCTCTTTCGCTTCCGGAGGAAGGACTTCTACTGCTCTGGGAAAAATGATCTGTTCAGCTTCAGGGTTGGTATAAATAAAAGTGGCATGAGGGTTGACGATGGCCGTCTCTTTCAGATATTCATCGACCGACTGGCGGCCTTTGATATAATTTCCTTCCATATCAATCTCTATTCTTGTTCCGTGCTCTTTTCCTTCCCAGTCCGTTTCTTCTTCATGGATGATGTCGGGGCTGTTCGTTGACGTGTTGATCTTTAGCTTGAGAAGGTTTGCTTTTTTTCCGTTGGCGGTCTTTGATGTGATGATCGCCGGTTTTCCGGTGGTCAATTGGCCATATAATAGGGCTGCGGAAATACCTATTCCCTGCTGTCCTCTGGTAGAAGAAAGCTTATGAAACTTTGAGCCGTAGAGCAGCTTGGCAAAGATTTTTGGAATCTGCGCCTTGATGATCCCTGGACCGTTGTCTTCCACGACCATCCTGAAACGGGATTCTTCTAGTTGAATGAGTTCTACGTTGACTTCCGGGAGGATTCTAGCTTCTTCACAGGCATCTAAAGCGTTATCTACCGCCTCCTTGACGGCGATCAATAATGCTTTCCTGGGGTTGTCAAAGCCTAATAAGTGCCTGTTTTTTTCAAAGAATTCCGAGATAGAGATGTCTCGTGCTTTCTTTGCCAGCTCTTCTGCTGTACGCTGTTCCATAAGCCTAGAAGTTTATATAATATTTATAAGGGTTGTGGTAAGTGTTTCTTTTCCGTGTGAAAAATGAGCTGAATCTGTCGATGGGATACGATCTATCTCATATTTTTATTCCTTTTTTTCCTATCAAGTCTGATCTCCTTTTTTCTTCTTGCTCTCTCTGCTCTTGAGCTTTGATGATAGAATCCTGGTGGTCTTTTATGTACTGCTGTGCACTCTTTATTTTCTTTTCAGCGTTTCCTCTGATACGTTCTTTGAATTGTCTTATGTCTTCTAGAGGATCTTTTGTGTTTTCCATATAAAAGTGGCCGTCGTGAGGGAAGACGATTATTCTTGGGCGGTATTCATCACTACTACCCCACCCCTCTGTTTTCTCATGAGGTTCACCTTTCAATACAAGTTGATGTTCTTCTGCTTGCATACTTGCCGAAAATAACCTACGTCTAGTGGTCATTATATCTCTTCTACGGAGGTATTCCATTATTCTTCCGGAGGTATTGTCTACAAAATGAACAGGGAGAAAGTCATAATGTTGGTTAGTAGAATCTGAATCTGGATCAGGATGAGTGCCCAATGAAAAATATCCGCCTGTTCTTCCTAAATAGGGTAATAGTTCTCGAATATGTTTACGATTTTCATAATTAGGGATATCGGGGAGCATTCCCACATAAGTAAACACCTCTGGCAATTTCAGAAATGCTTCATGCCTGGCAATTTCCGCTTCCAATTGAGAAACTTTGCTATGGTCAAATCTGGTGTCCGCCGACGTCATCTATTACTAAAATATCTTGTACTTTAAAAACTGTTCACTAAAAAGGAATAAATAGGTTGTTTACACGTTAAGCATAGTATGCTTTGATATCTTTAATCTTGATTCCTCTTTTTAACTTGAAGTCTTCTCTTTGTTGTTTGATGGCCCAATATACTCAAAGCTCTTTTTAAAACCCTCCCTGTAATTATTCTATATATTTTTCAAAAATATACCCTTAATCTTCCAAAACCTTTAAATACGCCCTTCAGGGAATTTGAAAAAAAGAAAGAATAAGAAGACTGTGAGGTTAACAAAGTTATTATCATTATCAGTGGGCTAAGTTAAGCATTCCCAACAGTTGACGATTGCTTTACCAAAATATCTTGGTAAGGGTCGTCTAGTGGGATCAAGCTGAAGGCGAGTGTCCCACCTTTGATGATAGCTTTACTAAAGCTATGGATGAAGTCAAAGAAGTGTTACAGGCGGAAGAAGAAGCTGAAACAATAATTTCTCGAGCCAAGCAAGAGGCAGAAAAGATAATCTCTAAAGCAAAACAGGCTGCTTTAGAGCAGGTTGCTCAGGAAAAAGAGGCTATCGCCAAGGATCTGGATAAGCGCCTGAAAGAAAAAGTCAAGCAGCTGGAGCAAGAACAAAAGACAATTCTTCAGGAAGCACAATCACATTCTAAAGACCTGCAGAGAATGGCAGCAAAAAATAGAGAAAAGGCAGAGCGCATCTTACTAGAGAGAATTCTTGCCGGGAAGGATTAAGGATGGTTGTTCCTGAACGGATGGTAAAGTGCAGGATTCTGGCGCCGAAAGCCTATCTGTCAAAAGTCATCAATAGTCTTTATGATCTGGGATTGTATCACATCACTCCCCATCTGAAAGGAGAGCAAGCGTTAGATATCGGCGCTCCATTAGCTGATGCGGAGGAATTGTCGCGGCTGTTAGTCCTTCTGCGGAAAATTCTGGCAAAGTATCCCGAGATATCTGCACGGCATCACGACAGTTCTTCAATCTCTTCCTTGCCTCCGCTTCCCGAGATTATCTCTACTGTCGAGCGCGCTTTTGCAGAAGTGACAGAAATTGAGGAAAAGGTTCAACGACTGCAGCAACGGCAAGAGTCTGTCCAAGGAACATTGGTGGCACTGGCTATTTTGCAGCATCTCAACATTGATATCATTCAATTAAAGAGATCAAAAGCATTGACCTATTTCTTTGGCACGATCGCCAAAACAGAAGGCTTAGAGGAAGCCTTGCAAAAAGTTAGTGATGACTGTTCGTTGGCGAAAAATTCCAAGTATCTGCTGTTGGTGGGCAGAAAAGAAGATGAAGATCGTTTTACTGCAGTCCTTCAAGATTTTGGATATCAAGCCTTTGCATTTGATCTTGATGCAGGAAGCAGCCAGAAAGACATTGCTGCCAGAAAGATGGAACTAAAAGAAATCAAGGAAGAGCAGCAAGTGTTAGAGCGGCAGCATCTTGCGCTGAAATCAGAGTTATCTCCTTTAGCGGATCTTGCCTATCACATCCAAGAAGAGATCAGAAAACAGGAATTACCTTTGCATTTTGCTGTGACGAAAAGCTCGTTTGTGGCAGAAGGATGGATCCCTAAGGCAGATGCAGACAATGTCAAAAAATTGTTGGAAAGCGTTACGAGCAAAAAAATAAGTGTTGTATTTTCTGATCCTGATCATCACGAATCACCCCCTGTGAAGCTGAAGAATAAAATCTTAGTAACACCATTTGAATTTTTGCTTCGTCTCTACGACCTGCCAAAATATCAGGAGATCGATCCATCATCATTATTATTTTTAACATTCCCTCTGTTCTTCGGCATCATGCTGGGAGATATAGGCTATGGGCTAGTTTTGTTATTTGTGTTTCTCCATCTGAAGAAAAAAATCCCTGCTTTGGGGCAGTTGGCGAGCGTGTTAGTGTTTGCTGCTGCTGTTTCCATCATCTTTGGCTTTGTATTTGGAGAATTTTTTGGATTTGAGCATGTGAGCGTGGAAACGGGTGAGAAATTATGCGATACTCTGGGCATCTGTTTGCCACAAGCGGAGCTGCATGCTCATGGGCAAGTTATTGAGGTTGCTGATTTCCCTCGATTATTAAATAGGGCGCATGGACATACAGAACTGTTCGGCTTTGAGGTCCTCACCATTCTTGTTATTGGAGCGATCATCGGATTTATTCACTTAAATTTAGGATTCTTGTTTGGTTTTATCAATGAATATCATCATCACGGCTTTATGCACGCTTTTTTGGCCAAGATCAGCTGGATGGTCATTGAGGCAGGGATCATCGTTGCGGTCTTATCAAAGACGGGCATCTTCCTGCCAGTGATGGTATGGATAGGGATAGCACTTGCAGTCATAGGAGTGGTGATGCTGGGTAAAGGAGAAGGCATCCAAGGTATTGTTGAGCTTCCCTCACTTTTTTCCAATATGTTAAGCTACATGCGTCTCGGGGCAGTAGGATTGGCAAGCGTGGGATTAGCTGTTGTCGTCAATGAAGAATTAGCCATGCCCTTCATCGAGAAAGGCGGCGTGTTTATCCTGATAGGGATACTGATCATGCTGCTCGGCCACGGAATCAACATTCTATTAGGAGTTATCGGACCTTTTTTACATGGGGTACGATTACATTACGTTGAGTTTTTCAGCAAATTTTTTCAAGGAGGAGGGAAGGAATATACGCCTTTCACAAAAAGCGATAAGCAAGAATGAGAATGAGATAAGGAATAAAAAAAGAAATGAAAAAAACTGATTAAAAGAGATATGATAAACGAAATAAACAGGATGAATATGATAAGCAGAATACATCAAATAAACAAGAATAGGAGGTATGAAATATGGCAGAAGCTGGATTAATAGCTATCGGTGCTGGGCTAGCTATCGGATTGTCCGCCTTGGCAGCAGCTTGGGCAGAGAGTGCGATCGGAACGGCAGCAGTAGGTGCGATGGCAGAGAAAGAGAGCCTTTTTGGTAAAGGGTTGATCTTGACCGTCATCCCAGAAACATTGGTCATTTTTGGGCTGGTTATAGCAATCTTGATCATCGGATTGGCAGGATAAGGAAAAGAGATTTTTTTTATCTCTCTTTATCCTGGAGGAAACCTATGGGATTAGATAATGTAAAAGAAGAAATCATTGAGGAAGCGGAAGAGAAAGCTGTTGCTCTCCTCAAAGAAGCGAAAAGTGAAGCGCAGGCAATCAAGGATGCGGCGAAGCAGGAAATAAGCTTGTATAAGAAAGATGCGGATGCTAAACAGAAGCAGATGGTAGAAACGATGAGCAGGAAGATGCTGGCTCAGGCAAGATTTGATGCTCAACGCATGCTGATGAATTCCCGAAAAGAGAGCATTCAAGCGATTGTCGCTGCTGTCCAAGAGAAGCTCTCCCACTTAGGAAAAGCAGAGAGAAAAGAATTTTTACAGAAGCTGCTGGGGCAAGCTCAACAAGAGATGACGGTAGCTAAAGTTCACGTCAATAAACAGGATATCCCCTTGCTTAGCGGTGTTGCTGTTTTTCCCGCAGAGATCAGTGGAGGATTGCTTGCGGTAAATAAAGAAGGGACGATCAGCATGGACTTCAGCTCCGATGCATTGTTGAAAGAAGCGCAGCAGGAATCGCTTGTCGAATTGAGCGGGGTGTTGTTTGGGAAGCGCTGAATCTTCGGCATATCATCCGATGCATCAGGACGATCAGAAAATGATCCATGTGGGGTTTTCTCCGTATACTTATGCTCGTGTTGCCGTCATGAAATCTTTTTTGTTCAAGAAAGAGGATTATGATCGAGTCCTGAAGATGGGACCAAATGAATTATTGCGTTTTCTACAGGACAGCCATTATAAGCAGGAGATCGATGAATATCACGTCGGTGCTCATGGAGTGAAGATGATCGACCAGGCCTTGCAGGCAAACCTGATGAGGAATTTCCGTAAGCTCTATCAGATATCTGATGCGGGGATGCAGAAGGTGTTGGCAAATTATTTCTGGAAATATGATGTTCAGAACATCAAGACTATCATCCGGGGAAAATATGCTCATCTCCCTTCTTCAGAGATCGAGCCTTTATTGTTCGATTCAGTCAATTTTTCAAAAGAATTTCTTCAAGAGCTGTTGAAAAAAAATACTATGGAAGAAGTGGTGAAGAGCTTATCCTTTCTAAAAAAGAAAGCATTCCATCACGATCAATTATTTGAGGTGGAAAATGCTTTAGACCAGCACTCCATCCAGACGATGCTTCAATTTGCTGCACGCTTGAGAGGCCAAGGGAAGGTTGTGAAATCATTTTTGCAGCAGGAAGCTGACCTTGCCAATATCAGAACACTGTTGCGGATGAAGAGCAGTGGCATCGCTGATAGCAGATCAGGATCATCTGAAAAAGGGCTTTTAGAGAAGTATCTCGTCCATCCTTCTTCCTTGGTTAAAAAGCTGGCAGCCAAGAAAACCGTTGAAGAGATCGTTCGAGAATTGCGGAAGCATAAATATACTCTATTAGCTGGAGATGAAAAAGACCTTTTGGAAAGATTGGAGATAGACATAGATGTTGCTCTTCTTCGCAAGAGCTCCTTGCTTGTCCATCAGCATGTTCTCAGCGCCAATTATATCTTAGGCTATCTCTTTGCGAAAGAAATAGAAGTGAAAAACCTGTTAACGCTGATAAAAGGAAAAAAATTAGAGATCCGCCCAGAATATCTTGAGCAGCTCTTAATCATCGGAGGATCTTCATGAAAGACATAGCCATCCTGGGAAGGTCAGAATTCACGCTGGGATTTCGCTTGGTGGGGATCAGAAAGGTTATTGATGTTTCTGACCAGAGTGATCCTTCTCCGGAAATGAATGTGTTGCTGGCTGATCAAACTCTCGGCATTGTTGTTGTGGAAGATGCTCTCATGGCGGGGCTTGATGATTATACGAAAGAAAAAGCGGTGAATTCCCTAAGCCCAGTTGTTGTCGTCGTTGGCAAAGAAGCACGCCAGGATGAACTACGAAAGATGATCATCCAATCTATCGGTGTCGATCTGATGAAGGATGAAGAGAAAGGCTGAAAAGAAATGATGAATGATGAGATGATAAGAGAGCAGAAATTTGAGAGGAAGATCATGATGAATAGTAGAGAGATAAACTCAGAATGAGAAAAGGTGAATGATTATGGCAAACAAAGAAACTAAGATAATGGAAGATACCCAAAGTGCAGGAGCAAAAGGCACAGGAGAGAATGGCATAGAAGCAAAAAGTATAGGACAAAAAAGCAAGGGAAGATTATATAGGATAGCTGGCCCGGTTGTCGTTGCAAGAGACCTTCAAGCGAGGATGTATGATTTAGTTAGGGTAGGAAATGAACGCTTGATGGGAGAAGTTATCCGGATTGAAGGAGAGAATACCATCATCCAGGTATATGAAGATACGACGGGAATAACACCCGGCGAGCCTGTTGAAAATACAGGAGAGCGTTTATCTGTCGAGCTTGGTCCGGGATTGCTGACGAGCATCTATGATGGGATCCAACGGCCTTTACCAGTTCTGCGAAAACAGATGGGTGATTTTATTTTGCGAGGGGTAGATGCACCTGGCCTAGACCATTCGAAGAAGTGGGAGTTCAAAGCATTGAAAAAGAAAGGAGATACCGTGAAAGGCGGCGATGTGCTAGGTCTTGTTCAAGAGACGGCAACATTTACCCATAAGATCTTAGTTCCCCCTAGAATGCAGGGGAGGATCAAAGAGATCTCATCAGGGAAATTTACTGTTGTAGAGCAGATATGCAGTTTGGAAAATGGACAGGCAATTCAGAGAATCCAGATGATGCAGAAATGGCCGGTGCGAGATTCTCGTCCATCACAAAAGAAATTAGCGCCTTCCGTTCCTTTATTGACAGGACAGAGGATATTTGATGTCATGTTTCCCTTGGCAAAAGGTGGGGCAGCAGCTATTCCAGGGCCGTTTGGAGCAGGAAAGACGGTCAGCCAGCAGCAGTTGGCAAAATGGTGTGATGCGGATATCATCGTCTACGTCGGCTGCGGCGAAAGGGGAAATGAGATGACAGAAGTTCTCACAGAATTTCCAGAATTACAGGATCCGAAGACTGGTGCTCCTTTGATGAACAGGACAGTACTTATTGCAAATACGTCAAATATGCCGGTTGCAGCCAGAGAAGCTAGTGTTTATACTGGTGTGGCCATAGCAGAATATTTCAGAGATATGGGCTATCATGTAGCGATGATGGCCGATTCGACTTCTCGATGGGCAGAAGCGATGAGAGAGATATCTTCCCGTCTAGAAGAGATGCCGGGAGAAGAAGGATATCCTGCTTATTTAGCCACAAGATTGGCTGAGTTTTATGAGCGGGCAGGAATGGTCATTCCTTTATCTGGAGAGAGAGATGGGGAAAAAGATGGGAGGAAAGAAGGTTCGGTAACGATCATCGGAGCAGTTAGTCCACCTGGTGGAGACTTTTCTGAGCCAGTAACGCAAAATACGTTACGGGTAACTAAAACGTTCTGGGCTTTAGATGCAAAATTAGCTCAGCGCCGGCATTTCCCCAGCATCAATTGGTTGACATCGTATTCATTGTACCAAGATGCGTTGGAAGGCTGGTTTGCTAAGAATGTTGCTTCAGAATGGAGGACGTTGACCAGCTCCTTGATGTCCTATCTCCAGGAAGAAGAGAAGCTGCTGGAAATAGTCCAGTTGGTTGGCTCAGACTCTTTGCCGCCAAAGCAGCAATTGACATTAGAAGTTGCTCGATTGATTAGGGAGTTTATCCTTCAGCAGAATGCTTTCCATGAGATTGACACCTATTGTGATACGAAAAAGAGTTATCTTGTCGTGAAGACGATTTTGCTGTTTGCTGATCTTGCTGATACCGCTCTGGATCAGGGAGCAAGGATCAAGGAGATCGTCGATATGAAATCAAAAGATAGGATCGGGGAAGCAAAATTCGTCAGAGATTACGATCGGCTGCTGAAAGAAGTTCAGCAGCAGATGGAAGAGGAGTTTAAGAAATTAACAAGGTGATGATCCATGAAAGCGATGAAAGAATATAAAACCATAACCCAAATTGCCGGACCTCTGGTATTTGTAGAAAAGACCGAGCCCATCGGCTATGGGACGTTAGTGAAAGTGATGCTGCAGGATGGCACCGTAAAAACCGGGCAAGTCTTAGACAGCAGCGATGATATCGTTGTCGTTCAGATATTTGAAGGGACGTCTGGCATCAGCCGGGAATCACGAGTGAAATTCCTGAAGGAGAATATCAAGTTAGCGGTAAGCAAAGAGATGCTGGGCCGTGTGTTTAATGGATCAGGAAAGCCGATCGACGGCGGGCCAGATCTAGTTCCGGAGAAGAGGATGGATATCGGTGGAGCAGCAATTAATCCTTATGCGAGAAACAGCCCGGCAGATTTCATCCAGACGGGCATAAGCACCATAGATACGACAAATACGTTGGTACGAGGACAAAAATTGCCCATCTTTTCTGGATCGGGATTGCCTCATAACGAGATCGCCTTGCAGATAGCAAGACAGGCAAAAGTAGTCGGTGACCAAGGGAAGTTCGTCGTCGTTTTTGCCGCCATGGGAATCACCAATGAGGAAGCGCAATATTTCATGAAGGACTTTGAAGAGACGGGAGCATTAGAAAGGTCTGTTGTTTTCCTGAATATCGCTGATGACCCGGCCGTTGAGCGTTTAGTCACGCCGAGGATGGCGCTTACGGCAGCAGAGTATTTTGCCTATGAGCATGATGCTCACGTTTTAGTCATCCTGACTGATCTGACGAACTACTGTGAATCTCTCCGGGAAATTGGGGCAGCACGAGAAGAAGTTCCGGGGAGGAGAGGATATCCAGGATATATGTATACGGACTTAGCCATGCTCTATGAACGGGCAGGGATGATCAAAGGCAGGAGAGGAAGTGTAACGCAGATCCCTATTTTGACCATGGTCGGAGATGACATCACTCACCCTATTCCAGACCTTACTGGTTATATCACCGAAGGGCAGATTGTTTTATCTCGTGAACTGCATCGGAAAAATATTTATCCCCCTATCAATGTTTTGCCGTCATTATCCAGGCTGATGAACATGGGGATCGGTGACAAGAAAACTCGGGATGACCACAAACAGGTTTCTGACCAGCTCTATGCCAATTATGCAGAAGGTGTGGATCTTCGTGGCCTTGTTGCCATTGTCGGAGAAGAAGCGTTATCTGACCGGGATAAAAAGCTCTTGAAATTTGCGGAAGGCTTTGAAGATAAATTTGTCCGCCAAGCAAAACGAGAAGACCGCACGATTGCCGATAGTTTAGGTATCGGCTGGAAACTCCTGGGGAAAATACCGGAGAGGATGTTGACGAGGATAAGCCCAGATCTCAAGAAGAAATATTACAAGGAGGTTACGGGATAAGGGGATCATAAGATAAGGACGTAGGAACGTTCCTTTTCCTCCCTTATGGAAGATACTTTATGGCCTTAGACATCAAGCCTACGAGATCGGAACTATTAAAGCTTAAAAAATCCATCAAGCTAGCGAAAGCCGGCCATTCTTTGCTGAAGAAAAAAAGGGATGGATTGATCTTAGAATTCTTTGAGCTGATGAAGAAAGCTAAAACGGTCCGGGCAGACTTAGTGAAGGCTTACGTTCAGGCCAATCAGGATATGAATCTTGCCCGTGTCGTTCACGGTGACTTGAAGATGAAATCATTAGCTCTGGCTATTCAAAAAACTCCAACCGTTGATTTGCAGACGAGGAATATCATGGGGGTTAAAGTGCCTAAAATAACTGCGGATCATGTGGTGAAGACCGTCGAAGAAAGAGGCATGGGGATGTTGGCGTCGTCTGCCGGTATTGATAAGGCCATTTTGGGATATGAGCTCGTTGTTGAGCAGCTCATTAAGGTAGCGGAAGCAGAGACGGCCATGAAGCGCTTACTGGCAGATATCGAAAAGACGAAACGGCGTGTTAATGCTCTTGAATTTAATCGCATCCCTGCCATGGTCAGCGCTGGGAAATTTATTTCCTTGCGGCTGGAAGAGATGGAACGGGAGAATGTCTTTAGGCTGAAGCGGATCAAGGCGAAGGGCTAGGATGGTTCTGAAAAAGATGGTTTTTCTAGTGTCTTTAGTTTTTCGCTGGATCAAGCGGTTTCCCAGCTGGATAAGGGAGAAAGAAGTGAACAAGCTGATTTTTATCAGGGCTGTTTTGTTTATCGTAAATATGCTTATCTTTTTTGGAGCGGTGGTGTATGTGGTGTTGAAGTGGAGAGGATAATTTTTTGCTCCTTCTGCAGATACTGTCGTAATTCTTTTGTAATTCCTGTTATCATCTCTCGATAATTGTGCAGGGGCAGGCCTAATTCTTTGAGCTTCTGTTGGTTATCAGAAACAATCGGTTCTGGGTCTTGCTTATCTTCTGGAGTGACGTTGATATGAAATTCTGATAAGATATCCTTAGCAATGTCGTATCTGCTCTTGAGTTCAGGAACACTTACTGGAATGATTTCGTTGAGTATATTCTTCTCCATAATCTGTTCTATAACTTCAACGAGATGTGTTAGCCACGTTGCCTGAAATCTCCATGATGTATCGTAGACAGCGGGAACATGATCTTTGATGTTTCTGATAAATCTATTGAACTGCCGGTCGTTGCTGGTATTTGGGCTGAATCCTAGGATGAGGGATGGTCTCAAGATGACATATCCATTCTTCGCACTTTTGACGATGTTTTCTGCAGCAATTTTTGTCTTGCTATACCTGTTCTTGCCTTTGAAGACAGCGAATGAAGAGATAAATATCACCTTTGAATTAATTTTGTTTGCAGCATCAACAACATATTTCGTTCCAGTCTCGTTGATAGCTATAGCTTCTTCTGGATTCTGTTCACACCAACTGCTGCTGGGATTTGCTGCAACATGGATGATCCATTCTGGCTTCTTCTTTAAAATAATTCTCTCTACTTCCTGCTTGTCGGTGATATCAAGATGTTCCAGCTCTGGAAAGAGTTGAGAAGAATGATATGTTCCTATAACTGGATAGATCTTCTTTAGATCAGCATATATTCTTGCTCCTACATAACTACTGGCGCCAGTTATTAAAATGACCATAGTGTCGTTCAATGATAAGGACTATAAAAATATTAGCTTGAAATGGGTTATGCAAAAAATTTCGCTGGGTGTAAAACCCTACCCTTTAGGGCGAAATTTTTGCATGCTAAAAATGCGTGGTTTCATGCATTTTTATCACTTTACAAACTCTACATTATCCATACCTTCAAATTCTCGGTCTCCGGTAAGAAATTTAACACCTAATCTTTTTGCTGTCATATACCCGATACAATCTACCATCGAGAATTTTTTCTTTTTATGTTCAAACCTAAAATGACTTGCTTCTTTAATAGTCTCAAAATCAATTGGTGCCACCGATGGCCTCATCGTTTCCGCAAAAAAATCAGCAGGACCGTCGCCGATGGTCTTTGTGAGGTAATAATGAACTTCAAAAATGTTTACTTGAGTTGTACAAAAAGGGACGTTGTTAAATGCCTCATAATTTCTATTCTTCTTCATCAATTCGATGAATGCATAACTATCAAAGAAATATCCTTCACTCGATACCATGTAATTCCTTCCTTATCTCATCCTTAATCTCTTGACCGCTTTTGTTTGTTTTAAGGATGCCAAATAGTGGTGAAAGGTCAACTTTCTTTTGTGGCGGCAGCCATAATTTTATCTTTTGATTTTCTTTCAGGTGCTCATGCTGGACAACATCTTTAGGAAGGATAACTCCTAGAGAATTTCCCCACTTTCTTGTCGTAGCTTCAACTTCTATCATAGTTCATCACATTTAGTTATATTATGTATAATTATTTAAAAAGTTTTTGGTTAAAATTACTCTTTCACTAATGGCTAGGAAGCCATGAGAAAAAATTAAACTAGAGCATTTCTAAAGTGGCGGAATCTAGATATTCTTTCACTTAGAATACTCACCCAAAGATCATCTCTTTCTTTTTCTTTTCTAAGAAATGATAGACAGTCTTATGCATCGCCCCTTCTAAGAGCATGGCGACGGCTTGCCGAGACAACTGAACTTGTGAGGTTTCACCAATAATTCCTACTGTTTTTCCGTAAACGACGATGTACGTGTCTGTTAAGCGCTCAATCTCTTCTCGTGACCTGCCACCTGTTCCGATGACGCGGCCTTTCAGGCGCTGCAGGGTATTTTTGTTCTTCCCGGCGATATCCGTCATGTTGATGATTTCTAAAGCGTAATCGGTCTTCAATAAAAACAAAGCTATCTTTGGATTGAAGCCTCGGGCGATGGCATGGACGATTTCTTTAGTGGTGTATAGCTCTAAGCCATCCTCACCGGTGATAATGACATCTCCTTCTGCAGAAATGCTCAACTTACTGGAGGTAGCTTCTTCTATCTCTTTTTTTGTTTCCCCATCCTTGCCGATGAGAACTGCTACCCTTTCTTCAGGGATCTTTAATTCGTAAGAGATTTCTTCTGCCATATCAGCTCTTCATTGTCACTCTTTTTTAAGCTTTTTCTAAATAAATCTCCTTTTCACTGGTGTGTTGGTTACGAAGCGATAAGCACTAACCATTTCCAACCTAAAGCTTAGCTATTACTGGTAGCCGTAATTGCCGTAAAAATATCCTCTTCATCTTCATGAACGCCAAGCTTCCGGAAGTAATGGATGACATTCTTTATATCTCTCCTCAGCAACTCTTCGCTGTTTGGGGTGCCTACCAACGTACTTTGAGAGAAATCGATCAGAAAGGGTTTTTCTTCATGGTTCAGGATGTTAAAAGAAGATAAGTCTCCATGAATAAGGTTCCCGTCCTGATAAAGGATTCTCATCTGCTCAACGATCAGGTTAAAGAATTCTTTTGGATCGCTGGGAGCGGCATCCTTTAACGGTGGAGCAGGGCTGCCAATCATCTCTTCAACGATGATATTCATCTTCCATCCTAATGGTTTAGGAGAATTGATCTTGCACTTTTCCGCCTTCAAGAGATTCTTATATTCCCTCTGCGCCCAGGCAAAGATGATCTCTCTTCTCTTTTGCCGTAGGAATTGGTAGCGTGAATCTTTTCTGATGTAATCAAACATTCTCTTATAATCGGCATTCTGGATGCGGTAGATCTTGACGATGACGGATACTTCACCTTTCTTCGCTATGAAAACATTACTTTCCTTGCCCACTTTTAACGGGCTTACTAGTTCGTCAAAAGCTCCTTGAGATTGCAGCTTGAAGAGGTTCCTGTTCGTAAATTCATCAAAGACCCCTTTCAATGTCTTAAAGCGTTCCTGATATGTCAGCGTGACCATTATCTGCTAAAAACCATATGCTTTTATATGGTTTTCTTTCAGGACTTTGCATGGATCCGCTGAGGAGTATGCGTTCATGATCTTGTTCAAAATACATGGGGAAAACTATAGGAGGTGAAGGAGAACAGGTATTTATAAATTTTTGTTATATAACCACTCTTAAGTAATTAAGCAAAACCTTTATATATAGGCACTACTTTTTAGTAGTTAAACACCTCGAAACACCTCTTTTTCCTCAGCATCCGAGCTCAAACTTGGATGTTGAGGTTTTATAATCACTTGAATCTTTATCTAGAATTCATCACTCGGAACCATTCGTTACCTCAGTACACTATTCCTCACATCAGAACTAGTATCCCTATCCCCACAGCAAGGCAGTACCAGGCAAAAACGTTAAAATTGTCTTTCTTGAGCATCTTTAACAGCCAGGTTAGGCTAAAATAGCCGACGATCATAGTGGTTATCACTCCAATAAGGAGTGGCATAATCTCTCCTATCTTGGTGAAGTTTCTGAATTCCACTACTGTTGCCCCTAAGATGGCAGGAATGAACAGAAGGAAGCTGAATCTCCCTGATTGTTCTCGATCAACGCCTTGCATCAAGCCAGCGGAAATGGTCATTCCAGAACGAGATACGCCTGGCAGGATAGCGATAGCTTGAAGTGCTCCAATCCCTATCATCGATGTCCAGCTGAGATTCTTGTCTTTCGTTTTGGGATATTTCGATAAAAAGAGGATTGCTGCAGTAAATAGTAATCCATATCCTACTGCCTGCAAGCTGCCGAAGGCCTGCTTGACGATATCATTCAGGAAAACTCCAACAAGACCGATTGGAATAGTGGCAACTACTAATCCCGCTGCATACTGCAGGAAGTAGCTTTCTCTGCGCAGTACGCCTCGGCATAATTTTATGATGTCTTTGTGAAATATGAAGAGAACG
>Ga0209542_10007758_pt1 | contig 20294 bp, 15 predicted proteins | sample RifCSPhighO2_01_FD_184028 | JGI IMG/M metagenome (GOLD analysis project Ga0209542, IMG submission 184028) | Soil microbial communities from Rifle, Colorado - Rifle CSP2_plank highO2_0.1 (SPAdes) (version 2) | ecosystem: Environmental > Terrestrial > Deep subsurface > Rock core/Sediment ...
CCAGCTCCGAGTGTGGCGTCAAGAAAAATTTTGTCTCTCGGACTAAATTCCAAAAAATCTATTACTTCTTTTAAAAGAACTGGAATATGTGGAATTTCTGAGGTCATAAGTATCATTCAATCTATTCGCCGCAAGTTTATAAGTTCCAAATTACTTTTGAAACGCACAAACTTGAGACTAACTTAAAGTGCTCCTATCTGACCGAGTCTTTCTGCCAACACATCTGCTTGTTTTTCAACTTCTTTCTTATATTTCATCCAATTTTCTTCATCCCATATTTCAACTCGATTGCCGACACCAGCAAAAACAATCTTGCTTTTTAAATTGGCGAAATCTTTCAAGTGTTCCGGAATCAAGAATCGTCCGACATTGTCTATGTCTAACTCCTGGGCTGAAGATAAAAGAAACCTATTGAAACTTCTCTTGTCGGCCTGTCCCATGCCGAGATCGGAAACTTTAACCGCAATTTTCTGCCATTCATTCCATTCGTAGAGAAAAAGACAGTTATCCAAGCCTCGAGTCGCCACCACTCTTTTTCCAATTTCCTTGCGAAATTTAGAAGGTAGGGACACTCGCTTTTTTTCGTCTAGGGTATGGGTGTATTCTCCTATAAGCATAAGTTCTAAACTATTTCCTGACCTTCACTTTCTCCTTGATCTTTATTCCTTTCAAAATAAAAACTTCGAAAGAAAATTCTTGATTCCCCGATCGAACCTGATAATTTTTCTTAATGATTTTCATTGAATTTATATGAAAATTGTTTTATCCCACCTCATCCCACTTGAATGAAGTATATACCAAAAGCTTCCAGAGTTCACCTAGGAAGTTATCCACATGCCAACAAGTCGAAAGTTTATAAAGTCCGTAAAGTCGAAAGTAAAAAGATTTTAGATTTTCCGCTCAAGGCGGATCCGCCAGTTTTTAGCGGAAAGATGTACGATTTTAAGATTTAAGATAAAAAAATTTTATATAAAAAAACACCCAAAAAAGAGTGATGGTTTTTATATGTATAAAAAGAGGGGGCGCAACGAGTGAACGTTGTGCCCCCCGAAAGAACAGACAGAAGGTCCCTAGACATTCCCCGACGTGGAGAATAGCCTATGTCCAGGCATTTCGACCTTCTGTTTCTACTTACCAACACGTAGGTGGGGTTGGATGGATGATACCACCAGGGTATTGAACCAACAAGGTATCGCGCCTATCGCGTTACAGTTGTTGGATACACCCCCCACCCTTTAAAAAAATACCACGTGGTGACTTTCGCAGTCTGCCTACAGGTTAGCATACTCTATGACTAATGTCAAGGGAATTTTACGAAACATTAAAAATATGGCTTAAAATAAGGATTTTTATATAGAAAACCCGCCAATCCGGAGACTGGCGGGAATGGTTTGGTCACATGGAATTGAACATGGTACTTGGTTCTAGAGAAACCACCCCCGGATGAGGCCTGAGTACCCTTCTTTTCCACGTCGGTATCCAACCGACACATACGGGTATCTAATCCGTCTGCTGCAACCTAACCTTTTACATCATATATCGTAAATCTTAAATCGTAAATCTTTTTCCTACTTCCTTCCAATCAATAGCATTGAAGAAAGCTGTAATGTAGTCGGCGCGTTTTATTCCATAATCGAGCATGAAAGCGTGTTCAAAAACATCCATGATGAGAAGTGGTTTACAGCCTGCTAGGTGACCGACATCATGTTCGTTAACCCAGACATTAAACAATTCTTTATTTGTAGGATCTTCATAGAGAATCACCCAACCAATTCCCCGCATTACCCCCACAGCTCGGAAATCTTTCTCCCAATTTTCGTAGGAGCCGTAAACTTTGGTTAACTTTTTGAAAAGTTCTGAAGTTTTAGACAAAGCTTTCCCTTCTTTGGTCATATTGCCGAAATAAAGTTCGTGAAGACGCATACCGTTAAATTCCCAACCAAAACGACGTTTAACTTCTGAATATTCGGGAGTTCCAGCTTTTCCATCTTTAGCTAAAGCTTCTAGAGTAGTAATAAATTTATTGGTGTTGGTAACATAGCCCCCGTAAAGAGTGAAGTGATTTTTCAATAAGGCATCACTAAAACCAGCTGTGCCCAAAAGATGATCGTAGTTTTGTGGTTGATACATGTTAGTGAGTTATTAAATTATAAAATGAAGTTCTAATATACGAATGATACGAATTATACTAATGTCTACAAATCCTTCGGTGGGAATTTATTCGTAGTTATTTGCAGATTAGTATCATTAGTATATTCGAACTTACTGAGTTTTATTTAGATTTTGCCGACTAGATCAAGTCCTGGCTTAAGCGTCTCTTCACCTGGCTCCCAACCCGCTGGACAAACCAAACCATCATTTTCTCTGACAAACTTAGCGGCCTGGAGTTTGCGGAAAATTTCCTTTGCGCTTCGGCCAATTGAATTATCGTGAAGTTCATATGCTTTCAATACTCCATCTGGGTCAATTATAAAACTTCCTCTCTGAGATTTTCCTTCTTCCTCAATGTAGGTACCAAAAAGTTTACAGAGTTTAGCAGAAGGGTCAGCAAGCATTGGATATTTTATTTTCTTAATTGCCGGCGACGCATCGTGCCAAGCTTTGTGAACTTCAATTCTGTCCGTACTCACGCTCATAATTTCAGCGCCGATTTTTTTAAATTCTGCGTATAAATCTGCCAACTCTTCCAATTCTGTAGGACAAACAAATGTGAAGTCAGCTGGATAAAAAGCTAAAACAAGCCATTTCCCGGGGTGTTTACTAATATTAAATTTCTTTTCTTTTCCATCATGAAATCCTTGGACTTCAAAGGATGGAATTTTTTCTCCAATTTTAATCATATGTTTTAGATTTTAAAGATATTAAGCGTTTGTTTTCCTATTATATAGACTGCGCTTGCTCAAGGCAAACTTTTGTTTTTGTTGACTCAAATGGCCAAAGACCATATGATTTTGGACAACATGAATTTTTCTTTCAAAAAGACCAAGATTGTTGCAACCATTGGCCCCGCGACCGAAAGCGAGGAAACTTTGACTTCCCTTGTTAAAGCCGGTATGAACGTAACTCGTTTGAATTTTTCTCATGGCGATCACGCCGAACATCAAAAGCGAGTCATTACTATTAGAAAAGTATCCAAAAATCTCGATATCCCGGTTGCCATTCTTCAAGATTTAAGTGGCCCAAAAATCAGGATTGGAGATTTTGGAAGTGGTCAAATCACTCTTAAAAAAGATGCGCTATTTACGCTTACAACAAAGAAAATAAGTGGAGATGAATCAATCGCCTATGTAAATTATCCGAACTTACCTAAAGAAGTAAAAGTTGGGAATTTTATTCTAGTAGACGACGGTAAAAAGAAATTACAAATCATCAAAACTTCAAAAGATGAAGTCTTAACCAAAGTCATTGTAGGTGGTGAGATTAAAAGTCGTCGAGGAATAAACCTGCCAGGAAGTTATCTCAAAATCAGTGCCATCACTCCAAAGGATGAAATTGATTTGAAGTTTGGGATAAAAAATAAAGTTGATTTTGTGGCACTTTCATTCGTAAGAGAAGCGGCAGATGTTTTAAAACTTCGAGCGATGCTGAAGGCTGGAAAATCAGACGCTCATATAATTGCCAAAATTGAAACTGCCGAAGCAATAGAAAATTTAGATGAAATCATAAATGCAGCTGATGGAATCATGGTCGCTCGTGGGGATTTGGCGATTGAAATTCCTGCTCCTGACGTGCCACTCATTCAAAAAGAAATAATTGAAAAATGTAACAGTGTTGGAAAGCCAGTAATTACTGCGACTCAAATGTTGGAATCAATGGTTCGCTCCCCTGTTCCTACACGCGCCGAAGTTTCTGACGTAGCTAATTCAATTTTGGACGGATCGGACGCCGTTATGCTCTCCGAAGAAACTGCCATCGGCCAATTCCCTGTTCTGGCTGTTGAGATGATGAGCCAAATTGCCGGAAGAGTTGAAGAAAAATTAAAGTCTAAAGAATTCAGTTCAAATTTGGGTCAAACACTGCAATCTGTTTCCTCGGTAATTAAAGATATGCCGGACGCAATTAGCTATTCGGCTACCCGAGTCGCGACAAGAGTTGGAGCCAAAGCAATTGTTGCTCTCACCGAATCTGGATTTACCGCTCGAATGCTTTCTCGTTTCAAACCCCATGAACCGATAATCGTGATGACTCCGCACGAACGCACTAAAACTAAACTGGCTTTGAGCTTTGGATGTTTGCCGGTAAAAATTAAAGGCTTCAAGGATATGCACGATGTGACGAAACTTGTGAGTGAATTTGTAAAAGAAAAAAATATTGCTAAATCAGGGGATAAGGTAGTGATTGTGGCTGGTATGCCGTTTGGAAAGACAGGAGGGACCAATACCATAATGGTACACACCATTTAAATTCTTTTATTTTTGACGCATCTCTGCGTTACTTCTCTCCGAGCCTCCCTCACTGTATTCCACATACGGCTCGGTTCGCTCCTCACTTGCGCCTAGTACTGCATTCAAAAAGTAAAAGAATCTAGTTGAAAGTTATAAAGTGAAAAAAATTCTCAATCATTGGCTCTAAATAAGGCTAAATCTCTAATTTGGCGTTTTTTACTTGACTTATAATATGAGATATGCTACTATCATACAGGAAGCGGGTCGTCTACTACGGTGAGGGTAGTTGCTCTCACGGGATGATTTGCACCAAACAACGTTCAGAGGAGGACGTATGTACAAGCCCAGCCTGCAATTCAACAACAGCTGATCTACGACCGGCGCCGTTGAAAAGAACCATCGGGCAAAGGCTAGATGGAACTAATCAACTCTCACCCGTTGTGTCCCCACCAGGATGCAACGGGTGATTTTTTTATTTTATTCTTGAATCGTGGATATTGAATCTATTTACAAGAACAATCTTGCGAGGCGAATTTCTTCGTAACCGAATCGTTGGCCTTTTCTGTTTAATTTATTGTAAATCGGTACAAGTTTCAGTTCTTTTTCTTTACTTTTGAGTTCCAGACAAACATCTTGTATTTTTTTAAACCTTTCTGGCTCAGGTTTTAAATAAGAAATATCGAGCGTCTTATCAAATTTTGCCAGTTCTTCTATGTGGGAGATAATTGTACTAGTGGTAACTCCTCTCTCTTTGGCAATAAGATGAACCGGTAAACCGAGCTTAACAAAACCTTTAGTTATTTCGAAAGTAGAAGCTTTTTTAACTTTTTTCTTACCACGCAGAGCTTTCGGCGAAATTTTCTCTAAATATTTCTCAATATTTTTTTGCAGATCTTCTGGATGAACCGCTTCGAGTTCCTCACTTAACTTCTCTGACTTCTCGAGCAGAGTTTGGTCGAATACCAAAACTTCCGGATTTACTTCCAGAGCATTTTCGTTCAAACCTAGAAGACTTAAGCCTTCAACACTCCGCACACGAGAAAGCGCCACGTACCCCATTCCCCTTTCAAAAGATTTCGACAAATCAATCTCGGCGGCATCAAGTGTCATTCCTTGGCTTTTATGAACCGTAATTGCCCAGGCAAGCCGGAGCGGTACCTGGTTAATTTCTGCCTTTCGCTTTCCTTCTTCTTCAATTACCCACTCCATGGGACTCGCGGTGATTACTTTACCAGTCATAGTACGAACAACTGGCCCCGCTTCATCAAAGCGTATCACTTGTCCGAGCGTCCCATTAACGTAACCCTGCTCGTAATTATTTTTCACAAACATTACCTGCGCGCCGATTTTAAGAGTTAAAAATTCTGGAGCCAAACAACTTTTTTTCAAAACTTCCACCAAGTGTTCGGCACCTCGAGCCTCCATTTCATATAATCTATCTTCACCTGTGACTTTGCCTAGTTCCTGCTGGTTTATTTGGTCGACATCTGCATTGTGAGTGTAAAGCCTTGTTGGTTTGAGATCGCTTTTTAATTTTTTATTAAGACGGCCATAAAGATGTGCCAAAGTCTCTTCAGACACGTTGTTTTGCCTGATATCATTTAAAATTTTAATGGAAACATTATCAAACTGACGATGCTGTTCATCGAGATAACAAACTTTCACATTCATTTCGCGCCAAGAATCAGATTTATATACAAAATGCGCATCCTGCTCACCCACCCGAGAGACCGGAGGCAGTTGAAAAAAATCGCCGCACAAAATAACTTGAACGCCACCAAACGGCTGACTGTTTCTTTTAAAACTTTTTAAAATTTGATTAATTAAGTCGAGGCGAAAATGATGAAGCATTGAAACTTCATCGATAATGAGTACTTTAACTTTCTCCATCCGTTTCCAGAGATACGGTTTTTGTTCCATCAAATCCAAGTCCCTGGGAGTTAATCTGTCGCGAATTCCAAGACCCGACCAAGAATGAATGGTGACGCCGTTCATGTGGGTAGCCGCAATACCTGTTGAAGCGGTGATGCCGGTTTCAACTTCGTTTTCTTTTAGATATTGGATGAACTGATTTAAAAGGTATGTCTTCCCGCTTCCAGCCCTGCCGGTTAAAAAGACGTTGTGACCAAGCTTCAAAATATTTAAGGCCTCTCGTTGTTTCATAATTTAAATTATTTTATATCCTTAAATCATATATCCTAAATCTTAAATCTGACTCTATTCTATCTTATATTCAAACGTTCCTTCCTGGGCTTCTGATAAAAACCGGCTGGGGAAGCTGAAATATTGGTCAAAGCTCATTGAAAAAGACGGCATAGTGATAAATAAATTATTCTTGGCGCGAGTGCAAGCAACATAAAAAAGGCGACGCTCTTCCTCAAGCTCCAAAACCTTGCGCACCGCTCTATATGAAGGCAAGAGGCCGTCTAAGGAATGGATTACAAAAACAGTTCCCCACTCAAGACCTTTAGCCGAATGAATCGTTGAGAGAGTGACGTAATCATTTTCGTTTTCACCAAATTCCACTTCTCCAGCATTAGCCGCCCTATTAGGCGGATCAAGAGAAAAATCATTCAAAAAATCACTTATATTCCCGTAAGTAGCAGCCATCTTCTTCAAAGAATGCAAATCGTTTTTTCTGATTTCAGAATCTTCTTCAGTTCTATCAAGAAAAGGAAAGTAATAATCAAAAATCAAATCAAATTTACTTTCAATATCTTCCTCCGATTTTATTTGTTCTATGAGAAGAACGATCTTCGCCAAATCATCAAAATATTTTTTCTTACCTAATTCTTTTTTAAGATCTTTTTCTTCGGAAATTACTTCAATAATCTTAAAGAGCGTTTTTTCGCCTACGCCGTCTAACATATTAAGTAACCTGGTCCAGGCTGGGGAATCTTTTCGATTTTCTGTAACACGTAAGAAACTAAGCAAGTCTTTAATGTGTTTGCGTTCAATAAATTTAATACCTCCAACAATCACAAAAGGAATTCTCCTCGTTAGAAGTTCTTTTTGAATGAAGTTGCTTTGCCAAGATGATCTGTAAAGCACAGCAATCTCACTTAATTTCTTACCTGATTTATTGTCTTGTGAATATAATTCCTCAATCTTTCCGACAATAAATTTAGCCTCCATTTCCTCATCATAAAATTTCAGGGCTTGCGGCTTCATCCCTCCGACTTTATCTGTATAAAGATGCTTGGAATAGCCCATGAGCGCATTGTTTATCACACTATTGGTGAATTTTAATATTCCTTCGGTACTCCTATAATTTCTCTCTACTTTCACCACCTTGCCATCTGGAAAATCTTTTGAGAAAGATAAAATATTTTCAAAATTAGCCCCCCTGAAAGCGTAAATACTTTGAGCGTCATCCCCCACCACAGTAATATTTTTGCTTTGACTTGAGAGTAATTTCAGAATTTCTCGCTGAACTTTGTTTGTATCTTGGTATTCATCCACCAGAAAATATTTATATTGATCGTGCACTCTTTGTCTAAATTTTTCGTTATTTTTTAGTTTATCTTTAAAAATTTCTAAGATATCGTCATAATCAAAAAGATTGGCTCGTCTTTTATAGCTTTCGTATTTCTCACCGATTAATTTGATATCGGAAACATAGTCCAGAAGTTTTGGATGCTCGTCAGCAATAATTGTTGGAATATCAAAACCTTTATTTCTGGAACTTGAAATGATGTCTTGCAATTGATTTTTATTTGGAAAAAGAGATTTTAGAGGATTTTTTTTGAGGTTCAGGGAATTTTTCATGAGCGAAATAATATCTGCCGAGTCGGCCGTGTCTATGATCGAAAACGTCGGATCAATCTCCGCGTATTTATGGAATTGCCTGAGAAGTCGTGAGGCAAAAGAATGAAAAGTACCACCGGAGACTTTTTGTACCCCGTCGCTTAAACTTATTTTTTTCACCCGATCCAACATCTCATGAGCCGCTTTTTTGGTAAAAGTTAAAAGGGCAATAGCGTGCGGTGGCACTTTTTTTTCTATTAAGTAGCAAACCTTATGAACAATAACTCGAGTTTTACCGCTACCCGCTCCGGCAATCACAAGCATTGGGCCCTCTGTCTCCACTACAGCGCTCAATTGTTCTTGATTAAGTAGCTTCGCGTATGGAATCGAGAGGCCTTCATCAGAAAAATTAGTAATTCTCTCTTTGCTTTCCTTAGCCTTTTTTTCTACAGATTTAATATTCGTTTTTATAAGATCAAGAAGGCTCGGAGGGATGCCTCCTTTTGGATAGTCAAAATTATATTTGGAAGGAAGATTTGGAGTTTCGCGATCGAGTAGACCCATATTGTTGAAAGTTAAAATTCAAAAATCAAATCTCAAAATTTAAATTAAAAAGTTAAAAGTTTAAAGAATCTTTTCTAGAAGATCATTGTATCAAAATATGAGTAAGTTTAATAAGGCCGACGGGTTGGGCGTCGACACCTGTAGATGGTAAAACCAGCAAGGCGTTGCCTTGCTGGTTTTACCGTACCCTCTTATCTCTTACCTCAAACCTCTATTTTATTTCTAAGACTTTATATTTGACTAATCCTTGCGGAGTTTTAAAAGAAAAAGTTTCTCCTTTCTTTTTTCTCAAAATAGCATGCCCAAAAGGAGACTTATTTGAAACTTTACCTTTGCTTATATCAGCTTCTTCAGAACCAACAATCGTGAAAGTTTGAGCACCTTTTCCCTTTTCTTTTTCCACGGTAACTACAGAACTTACAGTAACCTCTTCATTACTGTGAGCCCCGGTGATTTTTGCTGATTTGAGGAGAATTTCAAGTCTTGCAATCCTGTCTTCAACATTTGCTTGGTCTCCGCGAGCTTCTTGATATTCGGCATTTTCTGAAAGATCACCCAAAGAACGAGCATATTCCAAATGCTCGGCGATTTCTTTCCTTTTATCTTTTTTGAGATGTTCTAACTCCTTGGTTAATTCGTTAAATTTTTCTCGTGTTAAGTATTCTGTTTCCATAAACTTATAACTTCCACATTTGGCCAATTTCCTTGCTAAAATCTCCGTTCCTCACTCGCCGTATTATTAAATACGTCTCGTTTCGGTACTCAATTTTATCAAACAACTTGTCTCAAATCTGGAAGTTCTATCTATAAGGTAGTAAGTAAAAAATGTTTGAATTAAAATAACAAAATTGGTTTGGAAATATTATACACCAAAACGTTAAAAGTCAAGGAGGCGCAACACTAATCAATGACACGAGTAAACTAAGGTTTTTTCTTTTCTTCTTACCTCTCCTATCTCCTTCCTATCTTCTCTACTTTATAACTTTATAACTTTCGACTACCTTAGATATTCCGGTTTATTCACATTCATCCAATCAATAAGTTGTCTCATCACCGAAACGCCTCCTGTAGAATTGGACCTCGGCCCGCGCTCCATCGTAACGACAAATGCGTATTCCGGATTTTCAAAAGGAAAGAAACCAGTTACCCAGGAGTTGAGAGATTGTTTGCCAATTTCCGCAGTTCCAGTTTTCGCGGCAATTTCTACATAAGAGACATTCAAACCCGCTGCCGTTCCGCGCAAAACCGCCTGCCTCATTCCCTCTTTAACCGCAGCAAAAGCTTCTTTTTTGATATAGAGAGGAAGAGCATGTTGGGGCACCCCCCCCTTTAACATAGAAGGGGTTATGAGAATACCTTCATTTGCAATTGCCGTAATGCCCCGCAAAATTTGGATAGGCGTAAATTGAACGCCATATTGTCCGATTGAAGTGTTGTACGTATCCCCGAGTCTCCACTCATCATCGCCAAATGTTTTTTTCTTCCACTCGGGATTTGGAATCACTCCTGCCACTTCACCCGGCAGATCGATTCCGGATTTTTCTCCCAAACCAAATTCTCTCAAATATTTTTCTATTTTTTCTATACCCAAACCTTTTTGATCCTTGAATCCCCCGCCCAAAGCATAAAAATATACGTTTGAGGACACAGCTAAAGCATCAATCAGATCAACCCAGCCGTGCGCTTTCCAATCGGTAAAAACAGACGGGTTATCTGGAAAGTACGGATTAGGAATTGAAATCGAGCCGGTACTTAAAATTTTCTTAAGAGGTGTGACCAGTCCTTCATTCAAAGAAGCAATAGCAATGAACGGTTTAATAACAGAACCCGGCACGTAAAGCCCAGAAATTGCCCTGTTTAGAAATGGGTTCAGTGGATCTTGGATAAAGGCACCGACAGAAGCCTTATCTCCATCGCTCAGAATTGTGGACTGATATTCTGGAAAACTGGTGAGGGCAATAATTTCTCCGGTCTTAATATTCATAATAACGCCTGCCCCACCTTGAAACTCGCGCTCCAAAACCGTAATTTTTATAATTTCAAAAAATTTACTTTGTAACTCCAAGTCAATAGACAAATTGAGGCTTTTTCCATCAACCGGCGGAGAAGTTACGTTCTGGGTCTGAATATTTCCTAACGCATCAGTTTCAACAATCTTTAATCCATTTTGGCCCAACAATAAATCATTGTAAAAACTTTCTACTCCATCTTGGCCAACAAAATTTGTTTCCCAGTAGAAACCCGCTTTATCTTTGGTCGGATATTTTATATAACCCAAAATATGAGCAAGCCCAGGCAGCTCTGTGTAATAGCGTTTTGAAAAATCTTCTCCTTCTGGTGAGACAATATTAGTTACTAATTCTTTACCATTTCTATCGTAAATAATTCCCCTGTTTGAAAATATATAACTTGTTCTTAGTCGATTATTTTCACTTCTTTTTAAGTAGGAATCGCCGTCTTGTATTTGTAGCGCCCAAATTTTTGATGAATAGCCCAAAGATAAAAACAAGAAACAAAGAAGTAAAAATTTAATGGCTAGCTTGGATATTGGCTTCTCTAATCGTCCCTCAAACTGATCAGTATCAAACCCGGAAAGATTGCTTGAATCTAGAAATATTTCGTCAGGAGTAATAAATTGGCTTTTATAAGAACCTTTAAACCAACTTTTTATTTTTCTTTTAAAATTTGAAAGCATCGGATTTTATCAAAAATATTTTTTTCTTGAATAACTCTAAGATTATAAACAATACTAACGCAAAAATAGTTAAAAGATAAGCACCGAATACAAAATCCTTGGGCGCATATAAAAGATCGAAGAAAAAAGCCAGCAATACTACTTCAAAATACAAATTAAAGTAAAAAATCAAGAAAAAAGCCGCAACGAGAGTAATCCATGGAGGCAGAATGAATAAACTAATCAGAAGGAAAAAATCAACAATAATTCTTTTTAAGATGGGGTTCATGATTCGTTATTTTAAAAAAAGACCCAAGCTACACACATCCCTAGAACTTTAAGATTCGGATGCAGTTCTAGGCGCGAGCGAGAAGCGTACCGAGCCGTACTCCTTTGTACGGTGAAGGGAGCCTCGGAGCGAAGCAACGACGAAATGCGCCGAATATGAAAGTTCTGCTACTGTTCGATCGATACCCAGCGCAACTCTGAAAGATTAATGGGCAACCTAGCATATATTTTTTTGAAAGCCGAGGCTGGTCCCCGCTCGATTTCTTCAACTTTTCCTAATATCTTATTATTTTCACCAGGAATCATTATTACATCTCCAACCGTTACTTTTACTTCCTGCGACACTAAGCCGACTAAATTCCCCCCACCCCGCCCCATCATGGTTATCGGCAAGTTTTGGGAACCCAAGAAAGCTTCCGTTTCAGTACCCCCAGAAGACAGTAGTTTAATTTTGGAAGTCTGAGCTGAAACTTCAATAACCTCACCGAGCAAAATATTTTCGAAAAAGACTTGGCGTCCAATTGTAACTCCGGCATTTCCACCTCGATCTACCACAAAAACATCGTAACCTGTCTTAGGGGGCCTCGCTAAAATAAAAGCTGGTAAAGTTGAGGTCGCATCTGCTCTCCCTAACATTGCCCTAAAATTTTCATTTTCTGCTTCCAGAAGTTCCAGGTCGAGAGATTTGGCTTTTCGACGAAGCAACTCTTCTTTCAATTCAATATTTGTTTCTACCAAACTTTCTCTTGATTTGATCAGGCCTTTGAAAGTAGAAAATTTACTACCTACGTAAACTTTTGATTTCCAAAAAGGATAGGCGACTGTGCTTGCAACGTCTGTGAGGCCAGTTCTTACTGATTTGGAAAAAATCGAGAGAATAAAAATGACTAGAATAATACCAACCGAAAAAGAAACAATCTTTTTATAATTTCTTTTATTTTTGCGGCGGTAATTCATCGTCATTTGCAATGAGAACTTCTTTATAATATTCCAGATTTTCCAGAATTATCCCCGCCCCTCTTGCCATTGCGGTTAAAGGATCATCGGCGATAAAAACTGGAATTTTTAGATTTTCTTTGAGAACTTCTGACCAGCCGCGGAGCATAGAACCGCCGCCAACAAGGTATACCCCGCGCTGCATAATGTCAGACAAAATTTCGGGCGGTGTAGTTTCCAAAACCTCTTTTACCGCTTCGATCAACGTATGAATCGACTGAGCAATTGCCTCTCTAATATCGGTGTCCGTAACTACAACTTCTTTCGGCAAACCAGTCACCAAATCTCGTCCTTTTATTATAGATTCGGTCGGCGCTTCAGCCAAAACAGAACCAATAGCAATTTTCACACTCTCGGCTGTTTTTTCTCCGATTAAAATTTTAAACTCGCTTCGGATGTAGGAAATAATATCATTGTTGAGCTTATCCCCTGCAATTTTTAAATTTTTTGACCTGACAACCCCACCCAAAGATATAACCGCAATGTCAGTTGTACCTCCCCCAATATCGACAATCACGCTTCCTACAGGGTCCATAACTGGAAGTTTAATTCCAATTGCAGCTGCGACTGGTTCTTCAACAATGTGAACTTCGCGCGCACCAGCACTTTTCGTAGCATCCCTTACTGCGCGGATTTCAACACTGGTAATTCCAGAAGGCACACCGATGACCACTCTTGGCCCAAAAATCTTTTTTTTATCTTTTTGTGCTTTGTTGATCAGATAAGTAATCATTTCTTCCGTCACTTCATAATCAGAAATGACGCCGTCCACAAGAGGTCTTATAGCTGTAATATGCGGAGGGGTTCTGCCCAACATTTTTTTTGCAGCAGTACCAACAGCAACCACTCGGCCAGTTTTTTGGTTTACAGCGACAACAGAAGGTTCGTTAATGACAATCCCGCGGCCTTTCACGTATACCAAAGTATTCGCGGTACCGAGGTCGATCCCGATGTCATTTGAGAACATCTGCTTTAATTTTTTATAGAGACTGACCATTCTTAATCATTTTTATTACTTCGCTCAAATCAACAACCTTAACCTCTCCAGACTTTCTGTTTTTTAATTCTAGTTTATTTTCGGCAATCATCTTTTCACTAATAACCACTCTCCATGGAATTCCAAGTAAATCAGAATCGGATAATTTTTCACCCGCGCTGACTTTCCTGTCATCATAGAGAACTTCAAAACCATTGCTTTCAAATTCTTTTAAAACTTTTAATGCTTCGGCGGTTACTTTTTCGCTTTTTCCAGCAATTTCAATTAAATGAATTTGGAAAGGTGCTATGGATTCTGGCCAGACAATTCCCTTATCATCGGAGAGAACTTCCACAACTGTGCCCATGAGTCTCCCTAGGCCTATGCCGTATGCTCCCATGATGACAGGTTGATCAATTCCTTTTTCATCACGGAAAACAAGACCGAGTGGAGCGGAATATTTTGTGCCGAACTTAAAAATGTTTCCAACCTCAATCGACTTAACCTCTTCTAATGACTCTCTTTTAAGTCCTAGACTCTCCAAAATATCATCCTGCATGACTTCTTTATTAACCGCGATTCCTTTTTCGCGGTTTAAATATATTAAGTCTTCCCCGGCATCCGATATAGTTTGAAATTCATGACTAAATTTTGAAAACATGCCACCTGAAGCAAAGGTTAAGAATGTTTTATCCCCAAGTCCCACACGATTGTAAACATTTTTATACGCTTGAATAGATTTTTCATAAAATTCATTCTGCTCATCTTCAGAAGTATTAAAAGAATACATATCTTTCATTAAAAATTCGCGACCACGAACAATGCCTGACTTAGCCCGAAGTTCGTTTCTAAACTTGGTCTGAAATTGATAGACATAACGAGGTAAATCTCTGTAGGATTGCACATGATCTTTCATCATGCGTGTCATTGGCTCTTCGTGAGTACACCCAAGTCCCAACTGGTTACCATTTTTAAGTTCTGTCTTAAACCAAACATCAACTTTCTCATCATCCCAACGGTCAGTCGTTTTCCATATGGACGGATCCTGAAGGGCTGTCAAAGAAACTTCTTGCCCACCAATTTTATTCATTTCTTCTCGGATAATACTTCTAATTTTATCTACCACTATAAAACCAAGAGGTAAAAGATCATAAACTCCGGCCATTTCCTTAAAAATAAAACCTCCACGAATTAGAAGCTCGGCATTTTTTGAGACCTCATCTTTTGGGGCCTCTTTTCTGGTTTTAGTGAAAAGATGAGACTGTCTCATAAGTTTTAAAAAGTTAGGATGATTAAAGATGGTTTTATTATGTTACAGCAAAAAGACGAAAAAAAGAAATAGAATCCCCAAAATCTTTTCGAGGTTGACACAGAAATTTTATTATGCTATACATCTACTAGATTAGTAAGAGCTGTTTCAGCTCGATTGTACATTCCAAAACCCAAAACAAGGAGATTCTCATGAAGACTGGTCTTTTTGTAGGCTTGGCGGCGTTTACCTGTCTTTTCTTGTTGGGAGTTCTCGCTTATTTCACAGTATTATCAGACAAAAGCGTAGAAACTACCCCACCGCAAGTAGTAGAAGCGGTGCAAGAACCAGAAGTCGGTGTGGGCGTAGAGCAAGTTGTGATCTTCTACGGAATTGGCGCAAGCACGGAGCTTCAAAAGGAAACCAACGTCTGGCTGAGTAAGCATTACAATGGTATTGAAATCACTCGTGTTCTTCAAAACCAAAGTGGTAACCGAGGTTACGTCACCCTCTCGATCTTCTACAAGAAGACGAAGTAGTTCTCACCCCAAACCCACTGGAGAAAAGTCATGGATAAGTGGTCCCCCTTAACACAAGCGGTATTTGTGTGGGTGTGCAGCTTCGGCATATTAGTTGCTGCATTGGCAGAACTAGGCACAGAGAGTGAGTGGAAATCAGCGAATTGGCTACTCGCCATCGCAATCATTTCTAGCGTGGTCTCAGGGATTTATTACTGGCACGCAAGAAGTGTGTGAAAATGACACAAGAGCAAAGGTGTACCTTTGTTGAGTCCCCGCGGAACCAGTTTCCTCCGGGGGCTTTTTTATATCAAAATCATGGCAGCTTAAATTCTTTTACTTTTTGAATGCAGTACTAGGCGCAAGTGAGGAGCGAACTGAGACGTATTTGATAATACGTTGAGGGAGCACCGGAGCGCAGTAACGACGTAATGCGTCAAAAATAAAAGAATTTTTTATAGTTTGATGATGTCGTGAACAGTAACCACCACCATCAAAAGCAAGAGCAAGATGAATCCCAAAGCATTCAAAGAATTCACTACTTTTGGATTAATTCTTTTTCTTTTTATCGCTTCAATAAGCAAGAATAATAATCTTCCTCCATCAAGCGCCGGAAAAGGAAGTAAATTAATAACAGCTAAGTTTAGAGAAATGAAAGCGGTAAATTGGAGGAGATATATGAATCCCAAATTCGAAGCATCGCCCACCAAACCGACAATTCCGACTGGACCCGTAACCGAAGAAAAATCTGCAGCTCCAGTGAATATCTGACCCAAAAATTGAAGTAAGCCCACAGTAACCGCCCACAAAACTTCTACAGTAGTTTTTGCTCCTTCCCAAACAGCAAGAGGAGCGGGTAATTTCAAAATTCCTATCATCGACATGGAAATGCCGATTGCTTTTTTGTTTTCTACAATTCCCTCTTTGGGTTCAATTTCGTTTTGAATGATTTCGTCTCCACGTTTGATACTCAAAGAAATCGAACCATCACTCTCATCTATAAATTTTGAGAAAGTTTCCGGGTTTATTTCTTCCAAAATTTTATCACCATCTTCCACCGCAAATATCACATCCCCCGCTTTAAGGCCAGAGGAGAGAGCCGGTGAATCAGCTAAAATAGATGTGATAACCAAATTGGGATTTTGTAATGGGCGAACGGTTGGATTCTCAGGATCAACCGGAGTTGGCAATCCATATACATATCCGAAAGAAATTAAAATCCAAGCAAAAATAATGTTAAAAAGAATTCCGGCGACAATTACGAGTGCCTGCGTTCCGCGGGATTTATGAGCTAAACTGCGGCTTGTATCTGTAGACTCTGTTTCGTTTTCATCAGGATTTTCTCCGTGAATTTTCACAAAGCCGCCAAAAGGAATAGAGTTTACGGTAAAATCAGTCTCCCCCCACTTAAAAAGACGGAATAGTCTTGGTGGAAAACCAATACCAAATTCATCCACTCGGACACCAGATTTTTTTGCAGTTATAAAATGCCCAAATTCATGAACTAATATTAAAACAGCGAGAACAATGATAAATATTAAAATGGACATAAGAAATTTATGATTTTAGATTTAAGATGTAGGATTTACGAAATTTAGAATTCTTAATTTATTTGAAATCTTAAATCAAAAATCTTAGATCTTAAATTGTTAGCTTGTTATTTCTTTCTCTTTTTTCTCTGCTAGCTCTTCAAGTTTTTTACTAACTTCGTCCACGATTTTCTGCATTTCATTCTTGAGTCTGAATTTGTCGTCTTCACTTAAAGAACCTTCTTTAGTTTTTGTCTGAATATCTTCCCAAACTTTTTCACGCTCGCCTCGAAGACTCACTTTGGCTTCTTCTAATTTTTGCTTACTTTGCTTAATAAGAAGAAGGCGTCTCTCGGAAGACAGGTCCGGAAAATTAACTCTTACTCCTTTATCATCGGACATAACCCCCAGGCCCAAATTAGCATCCTGGATTGCTTTCTCGATCCCCTTAGCTTGGCTCATATCCCAAGGAGCAACGCGAAGACTTTTTGGTCCCTCAGAAGTAATTGTCGCCAATTGATTTATCGGCATTTTCGAACCATAAACTTCGATTTTAACCCCATCGAGCAAAGTAGGTGTGGCCCGACCAGTTCTAAGGGTTAGGTATTCTTTTTTTAACCACTCGAGAACTGCGTCCGTATTTTGTTTTAAACCCAAAAAATTATATGCCATAGATTGCAATCCTATATTTTAAAAATTAAATCTTAAATCTTAAATTTCAATTTTTTAACCCTTAACACAAGAACTAAAAAAAACAATTTATTATTCTTAATCTTATACCAATAATTCAAAAAAAGAAAATTTATCCCGTTAGATCATTTTCTATCTAACTGGGATTGCTGTATAAAAAAACACCCGGCGACAGAGAGACTGCGCAAGGTGCGTGGAGGACCCGGGTGGTGGTCCGTGATGCGAAAGGACGATACTCTTTCTAATGCCTCGGCGAGCCGGGGAAACGAGAGCCCGTCATCTGCTCGTACATTTCAAGCGGCTTATCGTCAGCTTGAGGATACCTCCAGAACGCGACACCAATTTTCATAAAGGCGTTCGCATTCCTGAGTCTCGCGACATGAGAGAGAAGTGTGTAGAGCTTGGCACACATCAATGGATCTTCCTCTACGGTATCCTCTCCAAAATGGCGCCAGAGCCCGTCCTCAACCAAATCATACGCGTATGATTTGGGATCATCACCTTGATCTTCCCAACTGGCGATCACAAATCCAGAGAGCCTTTCCCCTTGCTTCTGGATATCCTCGTAGCATTGCCGGCCTTCCGCACTGTGGGACAGTGATACAAGTCGAAGGAACTGACGTTCATGAGCAGGAAGGCTTTCTTCCTGAGCGGTCCACCGTGCCTTAACAACTGGCATAATAACCTCCCGTTTGTTGGAATGTTTGAGTTTGAGGGTCAAAAAATGAACAAATTTCCTGTCATCAACATAGCACGAAATTTCTCATAAAGTCAATGCTAAAAATCTTCTAAGATTTCTCTGAAAATTGAGGCGACGCTTCAATTAGTAACCCAATGTTTGACTTCTTAAATAGAAAACATATACTCACTCGTAAGGTGGGGTGCTGGTCTGGAAACGGCCACCACCCTGCCCCAGGACCCATGCACACACTCCCTCCTTCGACGATCGTGTCGGTGTGTGTATGGGTCTTTTTTATACAAACAAAAAACTATTTGATTTTTTATTGAGAAGTTATATACTCTTCTGTGGAAAAGCGGAAAGCTAAATGGAGTCCCACAGGGGATCCCTTCCCGAGCATTCCGCTGATCCTGGTCCACACGCTCGTCCTCTGATCGAGGTCCTTCGAGCGTGTGGGCTTTTTTATTTCATGATTTTTATTCTTGTCCATGCTACGCAGGATCTGGCGAAGCCATGAAATCATGAATCTTGCCTCCCTGCCTGCCGGCAGGCAGGTTGAATCTACTTAATTAGAATAGTTATTTTTTGATTGGAAACTTCTGCAAAACCAGACTCGATAGGAAAATTGAGATTTTTCGCCTCACTCTTTATTTTAATTTTACCTTTCTTTAAGATCGTAATGAGAGGAATGTGATGATCCAAAATAGAAATCTCCCCCTCCTTAGAGGGAAGACTGACAACTTTTCCTGTACCCTCATAGAGAGTTTTTTCAAGAGAATGGATTTGTACCTGCATGATTTTATATCAGTGAGATATATATTTAATTATTTTGAATTCCAATGTTTTGAATGTAATCGAGTCCAAAGTCTATCAAGTCTGTAAAGTGGTAGTATGTATGATTTTTTAATTTGACTTTCGACTTTAAGGACATTAGGGACTTTCTACTTCTTATGGATCTCATCTATCCCCCCAATCATATAAAAGTTTTGTTCTGGCACAGCGTCATGTTTACCTTCAATAATTTCTTTGAAACCACGGACAGTTTCTTTTCTGGTAACAAATTTTCCAGGGCGTCCAGTAAAAGCTTCGGCCACGTTAAATGGTTGTGAGAGGAATTTTTGAATTTTTCGAGCTCGATCAACAAGCAGCTTATCGGATTCTGATAATTCTTCAATTCCCAAAATCGCAATAATATCTTGAAGATCTTTATATCGCTGAATGATTCGTTGAACTTCCCTAGCAACTTTGTAGTGTTCTTCACCGACGATATTCAAATCAAGCGCGGTTGAGATGGATTCAAGAGGATCAATAGCGGGATAAATTCCAAGTTCGGTTAACGCGCGTGAAAGTACGATCGTGGAATCAAGATGGGCAAAAGTGGTAGCGGGCGCTGGGTCAGTAATGTCGTCCGCTGGCACGTACACCGCTTGCACCGAAGTTACAGATCCTTTTTTAGTGGACGCGATTCTTTCTTGGAGTTCACCCATTTCAGTTGCCAAAGTTGGCTGATAACCTGCGGCCGATGGCATTCTTCCTAAGATAGCTGACACTTCAGAACCTGCTTGGGTAAAGCGGAAAATGTTATCGATGAAAAGCAAAACGTCTTTTCCTTCGGCGTCGCGGAAGTGCTCGGTCATGGTGAGACCCGAAAGCGCCACTCGAAGACGCGCCCCCGGCACTTCATTCATCTGTCCGAAAACAAGGGCAGTTTGATTTAACACTCCCGACTCTTTCATTTCATTATAAAGATCGTTTCCTTCACGAGTTCTTTCTCCTACACCCGCAAAAACTGAATATCCTTGATGAACCGTCGCTACGTTTCGGATTAATTCCTGAAGCAAAACTGTCTTTCCCACTCCCGCTCCTCCGAAAAGACCGATCTTACCCCCTTTAATAAAAGGCGAAATTAAATCAATAACTTTGATACCAGTTTCAAATATTTTTACTTCTGTAGATTGTTCTGTAAATGCTGGTGGTTTTCGATGAATTGGTTTTCGAG
>Ga0209542_10007759_pt1 | contig 20291 bp, 19 predicted proteins | sample RifCSPhighO2_01_FD_184028 | JGI IMG/M metagenome (GOLD analysis project Ga0209542, IMG submission 184028) | Soil microbial communities from Rifle, Colorado - Rifle CSP2_plank highO2_0.1 (SPAdes) (version 2) | ecosystem: Environmental > Terrestrial > Deep subsurface > Rock core/Sediment ...
CCTTCCGGTCCCGGAAATTATAAGGCCGTGGTTTCCGGTGGTAACGCCCGCGAAACTGTCGTCGCGGATGGTCTTTGTCGCCTCAAGCCCTTCTTCGGCCATCGCGAGAGCAAATGCCCTTTCTTCCCCCAGCCGCCTTGCCTCCAATGAATCAATAATCCAAAACAGCGTAGCGGAAACCGACAACACGAAAATTCCCATCCCTATCAAAATTTCAATCAAAATATATCCCTGCCTTTTTTTCATAAAATCACAAAAACGGAAAGCCCGTAAATTTTTATCACCACTCAATAAGATAACCCCTTCCCGTTCACGGTAATAGTTTTGGATTGTCCGCCCGAACTGAAAATCACACTCCCAATATTGGCCGTAGTCCCCACGATGGCGGCAAAATCAACTTCGGATAAGCCGGAGACGCTCACGGTATTAGAAAAATTAAAAACCTCGTCCTGGCCGACAACCCTCGTCGCGTAAGTTGTTCCCTGGAAAAGGACCATATTCCCGGCAAAAAATTGCACCCCGAATGCGGAATTGTTTTTTTCGGCAATCGCTTGTCTCTGTGCCCGACGCAAAAGAGTTATAGCTGTTTCCGCGACATCACCCAAAACGGATGTTTGATAAAACCTGATTCCCACGGGAACCGTAAACACGGCCAAAACCGCCAATAGGCTTGTCACTAAAACAATTTCTAAAATTGAAAAGCCGACCTTCATGTGTTTATCGCGTTTCAAACCCTTGAGTTATCTGATAGACCGGCAAAATAATGGATATGGCTACAAACCCTACCGAAAGACCGATCCCAAGAAGAAGCAAGGGCTCGATTACCGTAGGAAGATTTTTTGTTTTTCGATCAACTTCATGATTGTATTTCTCTGCCAGTTCAAAAAAAGACTTCTCCAGGGTCCCTGATCTCTCGCCGACCGCGATGATGGTCAAAAATTCCCGAGGAAATAAAAAGCTTTTGGTTTCCTCAAGCGCCTGTGAGAGCGGTACCCCGCCCATAACCCTTTTTTGCGCCGCCCCAAGCACGCGCGCGTACTCCGTATTCGTGGCAGAACGCGCACCCCCCTCAATAACTTCGTGAATGCCGAGCCCACTTTTGATAAATGTGTAAAAAACTTGGGAAATAAGGGCCAGTTGATATTCGCGGACCATCCGGCCAAAAAATGGCAGTCGCAACACCAAGGGATGATAAAAGCGTTTAACAAAAGTAAGTCTGCGTACATAAGAAACCAACGGAATAAATATTGCAAACCCCATAAGTAAATATTGCCAATATTGCTGAGTGGTTCGCGTAAGCCAAAGAAGAATCCGCGTCGGAAGCGGCAATGCCACTCTGAAACTGGAAAAAAGAGGAATTAGTTTGGGCAAGATAAATACGGCTAAACTTCCCGCCAAGACCACAGTCGCAACCAAAACTATCTCCGGATACAAAAAGGCGGCGCGAATCTTGGAACGCAGATCGGCTGATCTTTCCATAAGCTCCGCCAAAAATAAAAGATTATTTTCTAGAGTTCCGCTTTTCTCTCCCACCTCAACCAGCCGGATGAAAACTCCATTAAAAACTTTTTTGTGCTGAGCAAGCGCGGATCCAAGATTAGTGCCTTTTTCGATTACTCCAACAATACTTTGCAGAACTTTTTGCACTCGAGGGGATTCAGTTTCCTGAATCAAAAGATTGAAAGACTCATTGAGCGTAAGTCCGCTTTTGATAAGAGTGGCAAGATTATGCGCTATTTCTCCTTGCTCTCTGGAGCTTAGTTCTCGTGAAAACATATTTCCTACAAATTACCACTGTTTACCAATCCAATAATTATGCGTACGACCACCGCCTCCACCCTCCGAGGTTCCACCTGACGAGGTTGAACCTCACTAGTAAAAATTACTCAAAGGAATCTAATAATTTGTCCCCCATGCTTCCTAACTTCTCCTTCGTATTCCCCCACTCGCGCAACATGCCCTGGGTTTCTTTCCTATAAGCCTCTACTCCACCAAACAAGTCCAAAATAAATTTTCGGTTTGTAACCGAAGGGAAGTTTTTCTTCCCTATATAATCTGGAAAGCTACTCCATCGGTAACTTTTTAAATATTTCATAGCACTTTTCATGCCTAGTGAGGTTGAACCTCGATATTTTTTTAACAGAGGATTTGCGTGGATATAAAAAGGTATGTAAAGCAAATGCGAGTGCGAAGTGACGTGTACTGCCTTGAATCTCCCTTGGCATAATCCGCCAACACGCTTATATTTCTTGTTGAAGTACATTGTGTAGCCAGTTCCCAACTTCTGCATAAACCTAACTATACCGTGTTTTCGTCTTTGAGTTAAAAGAAGATGAAAATGGTTTTGCATAAGTTCAAATGCTAAAATGTCAACAAGTAACTTTCTCGTTTTTCTCTCTTTATGAACATAGTGAGGTTCAACCTCGTTAGTTTTTGAATTAAAATAATAATACATATTGGGAACCGAATCTTCGTCGTTAAATTCAAATAAATCATGAACAAAACGAAGATAATCTTTCGAATCGGAGAAAATGTTTCGTTTTTCAACTCCCCTATTGTACACATGATATATTTGGTCTTCAACAAACTGTGGTTTTTTCATCTTTATACACTAGCATATACCCGTATCGAGGTTCAACCTCATTAGTATAAAGCCGGAGATAGCACACTCTAGATTACATTAATGTGCGATCGCACATTAATGTAATAATTCGTATTCCATAGTTCCTCATTCATTATTCCTAATTCTCGTGTGCTATCTCCCAATATTATACAACTGCTTCACTTCGTCGGGAGTGAGAGCGCAATTGTAGATGCGAGGTTCGTCAAGTTTGCCAGCAAATCTATCACTTATCCCCGCATCTGTCGCGTCCATGCTTACCAGAGCCGTCGCGTCAGTGTACCGGGGGTCAAGGCCGCACCCGTAGTTCTTAAAACACTGTCAACATAAAGCGTGGACGCGCTCGCAGTGCTTACTACGCAAATATGATTCCATGTGTTTAGGGTTGGTGCAACGGCAAGATTTGTCATAAGATTTGCGGAGATTCGCTAAATCAAATCTTCGTAACCCTTATAACCTCCGAAAGTGTCGTAATCCCAAGAAACACCTTGATAATGCCATCATACAACATGGAGGTCATTCCTTGCTCTATCGCCTTATCCCGAATCACATTAGAAGATTTTTTTTCCACAATGAGAGGCTTTATTTCGTCCGCAACTTCAAGCACCTCAAAAATTCCAGTTCTTCCCAAAAACCCCAAATCCTCGCAACTTTTGCATCCCTTGCCTTTATAAAAAATCGTATCTTCTATTCGCTCGGTTCCGGAGAGATCTTTAATAATATGTAGAAGTTCCTTTTGCTCGGAAAGAAGCGAAACTTCATGGGGATCGAGCTTAGTTGTTTCAATACAATGCGGGCATATTTTACGAACCAGGCGCTGGGCAATCACCACATTGACCGATGAAGCGACAAGAAAGGGTGCCACACCCAAATCTACCAAGCGCGGAAAAACGGTCCCGGAATCATTGGCATGTATTGAGGATAGTAGCAAATGTCCGGTAAGAGCCGCATTTACCGCGATATCCGCCGTCTCATTATCGCGGATTTCTCCCACATAAATAATATCCGGATCTTGGCGCACAATAGAACGAAGTCCGGAGACAAACGTAAGTCCGGTTTTGGCGTTTACTTGAATTTGATTTACCTCCCCAATCTCATATTCAACAGGATCTTCAATAGTCATAATGTTTACTTCGGGACGATTGAGAAGCTGGGTTACGGCGTAAAGCGAGGTAGTTTTTCCGGAACCGGTGGGACCCGCAGAAAGAATCATACCATAGGGTTTTCGTATCGCCGCCTCTACTTTGAGAAAATCTCTTTCGAGAAGTCCGAGTTCTTCCAGACGGAATCTCTGGATGTTTCCCAAAAGCAGACGCATGACGATATTTTCCCCGGTAGTAATCGGAACTACCGAGACGCGGATATCAAAAAGAATATCTTCTTTTTGATATTGAAATTTTCCGTCTTGGGGAAGGGCGTGCTCATCGGTGCGAAGGCGAGAAAGGATTTTTATGCGAAACACAAGCCGATCGTGCAACTCTTTGAAATAAGAAAATACTTCGTGCATCACCCCGTCAACCCTGAATCTCACCTTAACCTCTTCTTTTCCGGGCTCCAGGTGGATGTCCGAGGCGCGACTGTGATATGCATACTCAAGTAGCATATCCACAAGCGAGACAACTCTTTCTTCATCGAGTTTTTGGCGAAGCTCTGCGATAATCACGTTGATAAGCCGAAAAAAATCACTTTTGTAATACCGAAGAGCATCTTCAATGGCTCGGGGTGTAGCGTAATAAACTTCGGCTATCTGTCCGGTCTTTTTTTCTACTAGTTTTAAAACCTCATAATTGTCGGGGTGTGCTGTGGCCACGCGAACCCGATCGCGACTGCGGTCAAAAACTATCGTCTCCTGCGCGCGCGCGACAATTTCGGGAATTAGCTGAAAAACTTCGGGAGCGATTTTTTCTTCCCGCAGATCAATAAATTTCCACCCAAAGCTGTCAGCGATGATTTTACCAAGCTGACTGTCGGAAAGAACCCCCTCCTCCACGAGAAACCCTTCGATGTCTTTGCCAGCTTCTTTGGCTCGCTTTTCAGCAGACACAAATTCTTCCGGTTTGATGTGGCCGCTTTTTATAAGAATTTCTCTAAGTTGATCTCCGGCTAGTTTCATCCCGTTAGAAGCAAATAGCGATCATTGTTGATCTAACTCGCTTGTAAAACTTGAATATTTTTAAATATTTACTAGGCCTTCCCGTTAGTACGCGATCGCGGCTTCTAACGGGATTCGCATCACAAACTTTTGACTTTATCTATAATACTTTTAATCGTAATTTCTTTTTTAGTGAAGTATTCTCTAGCACCCAAAGACTTTGCCTTTTTAATGTCGCTCTCGCCCGCGAGCTTTGAGAAAACAAAAACCGGAGTTTGGGGAAACTCGCTGTGAATATCTCGTAGAAGCTCAAACCCATTTTTTTTGAGCAAAACCAATTCCAGCACCACCACCTCGGGTTTTTCGGCAACTATTTTATCCCAAGCCGTCTTACCATCTTCGGCCTGCAAAACTTCAAACCCTTCTCCCCCCAACTGAACCCCAAGGGTATTCAAAAGGAGCTTGTCGGAATCAACGACCAAAATTGTTTTTTTGTGGTTCATACCTGTTTTCCAGTATAGCAAAAACTACCGTTATATGGGAGAGGCACTTATTTTTATCCCGTTAGAAATAATGCCCTGTTTCCCTGTGGCTCAGATTATAATCTTCTGGCAATTTTCTGAGAGATTAAAATACTCTACAGAAATTTCTAACGGGATTCATTGTATTTTCTTACTAGTTATGTTACGATACATCGGTTATCGTTAATTGAGAAAAACTTATGAAAGTCTGTACATTGTGCGACAAAGGATCAGTGACCGGTGGCAAACGCTCTTTTTTGCGAAGCCATTACAATCCCACCAAGACGATCCGTAGATACCCCAATCTCCAATGGGCAAAGTTGCCTTCCCACCCAGATGGGCGAGGCTCGTTTACGGCGGCCGGAGTTCGGGCAAAAATCTGCACGAAGTGTTTGAAAAAGTTACATAAATAGAATCTACGATAATGGAAAATAAGGGGCCCGAGGGGGGGTGATATGGGGTTGTTGGCAGATGCGATTTTTAACCCAGACGAAACAGTTCCCGATCAGTTGATAGTAGACAGAGATAATCTTGTAAGTAAAATCCTAAAGGAAACACATTAATGAAAATACTCGCCATCTCTTATCGCGATGCTTCCAGGAAGAAAAATATTTTTCTTCCTTTATTTCAGAAAGAGGCCATTGAAAAAGGAGAACTTTTTTCGTCTCTTCCTGTCCGCATCCGCGCTTCCGTAAAAGAACTTTGGAAAAAAGAATTTAGGGGTGAAGAAGGAGAGGCTAGGTCTATCTGGTTCCCCAAGGGACCGATTCGCAGAGTCCGCCTATTTGGTTGGGGAAGCAAAGAAAAATGGAACTGGAGAAAAGGTCAGCTGGTCGCGCGAAAATATGTTCAAGCCGCCAAGTCAGAAAGAATAGAAGAATTTGCAACTCCGTTTGGCGCGTCCCTCGGAATAAGCAAAAAAGAAGCGGCCTCCGTCTTTGCGGCCAATGCCATCATGGCCGGCTTTGAATTCAATAAATATAAAGAAGCGCCCAAAGAAGGGTGGCCGGAAGTAAAAAAAGTTTTTTTGTCAGCGGACAAAAAAGATTTAGCGGAAACTAAGGCCGGTATTAAAGAGGGAATGGTCATCGGCGAGGAAGTAAATGCCTGCCGTGAACTTGCCAACACTCCCGGAGGGGATATGACGCCCGCTAAACTTGCGGAAGCGGCGGTAAAAGCCGCAAAAGACTATGGATTCTCGGCTAAAGTCCTTGACGAGAGGGCCATGAAAAAACTTGGCATGGGTGGTGTACTTGGCGTAGGCAAAGGATCAAGCGAAAAACCAAAATTTATAATCCTTGAATACTGGAGTAAAGAAAAAGAATCTGCCCGAGGGCGAGACCTGCTCAATAAAGTTGAGCGGCAAAAACCCTTGGTACTCGTAGGGAAAGGGGTCACCTTTGATACCGGAGGGTTAAGCCTAAAACCCGAGCAATACATGAATGAAATGCACATGGACATGTCCGGAGGGGCGGCTGTAATTCACGGGATGGCGGCTATCGCAAAACTCAAGCTTCCTCTAAACGTAGTCGGCCTTATTCCCGCGGTGGAAAATATGCCCTCGGGATCAAGCTACCGCCCGGGAGATGTTTTAAAAACCATGTCGGGAAAAACTATTGAAATATTAAATACCGACGCTGAAGGGCGAGTGATCCTTTCTGACGCACTCTACTACGGCGCTACAAAATACAACCCGGGGCTTATGGTGGATTTTGCTACGCTCACCGGAGCCGCACACGTGGCTTTGGGAAGCTATGCTTCGGCACTTTTTACCAACCGAGAAAATTTGTTCGGCCAACTTGAGGAAATCGGCAAAACTTCCGGAGACTATGTCTGGCGCCTACCCCTGTGGGACGAATATTTTCAAGATATAAAAGGCATATTCGGAGATATCGCCAACGCCGGCAAAGGAGATCGCTACGGTGGCGCCATTCAGGGGGCAAAATTTTTGGAACAATTCGTAAAAAATGTCCCGTGGGCGCATCTTGATATTGCCCCCCGCATGACCGCGGTTGAATCCGACCTTCTCTCGCGCGGCGCTTCCGGAGTCGGGGTCAGATATATTGTGGAACTCGCAAAACAATATCCGGGAATTATGAATCAGGAATTATGAGTCAGGGAATATATGCGTTCTTAACAAAAGTTAAAACACGGGATGGAGCTACCCTTGACGGACTTTTTATAAAACCCACCCGAAAATCGTCGCGGGCGATTTTATTTATCCATGGGCTTGGAGGCAATTTTTACGGCTGGTTTCGGGTGTTTTCCGCATTTTCAAAAGTGTCCTCGAAAGAGGGCATAGCATTTTCTTCTTTCAATAACCGCGGACATGACGCTGTAAGTAAAATTAAGAGGGGGAAAAAACGAGCGCTGGCGGGTGCGGGTTTTGAGAATTTTAAAGAGTGTATTTTTGATATTGAAGCGCAAATCCGTTTTTTAAAGAAACAAGGGTTTCGTGAAATTTATCTTGCAGGACATTCAACAGGAGCTAACAAGGCGCTATACTATATGTATAAAACTCGCGATCGGCGCGTGCGGGGGTTAGCACTTCTGGGGCCCTTGAGCGATCTGGTCGGACAAAAAATGGCGCTGGGGAAAAAATTCCGCCACATACTGAAAGAAGTAACAAAGATTGCGAAAAACAAAAAGAGAGCGTCTTTGCCTCTGCCCGCAGAAATTTTCACCAAACTAGGCTTGCCTCCGCTTATCATGAGTGCAAAACGATACCTAAGTCTTTACACCGCGGGGAGTTCTGAAGACGTATTTCCCTATTCCAACCCCAAAGCACAATGGAAAGGGTTGCGGAGTGTAAAAATACCGTTACTGGTCGCTGTGGGATCAAAAGACAAGTATCTTGATCGCTCTCCCGATAGCTTGATTGCGGTGTTTTATAACAATGCGGCAAGCGCGCGAAGTTTTTATGGTGCTGTGATAAAAAACGCCGATCACGGGTTTTATAAAAAAGAAAAAGAACTGGCGAAATTAATAGTAAGTTGGGTAAAAAAGATTTTTTAACTAGAACCAATCTCAAAAATAACGGGATGTAGTATATGGGTATTACTCCAGGCTGGGGGTCTGGTAAACCGGGTTCAAGCCCCGGCATCCCGAAATTAATATTCTATGCTATGCTTGATATGTTGCTAATTAATAGCAACGCCTAACCAACATGAAACTCGAAAAAATCCTAAAGGAGGCGGTGGCTAGGGGCGCCTCCGACATCTATATAACCACCGGCACCAAGCCCGTCTTTCGCGTCTCGGGTAATCTTGTGTTTCTTGAGGATCATCCGGTACTGACGGAGAGTGTGGCAAGCGAGTATATGCTTGATCTCATGTCCGAAAAGCAGGCTGAGGTATTTAAGAGTAGAAAAGATTTTGATTTCGCCATTGAGGTTACCGGGCTTGCGCGTTTTCGCGTGAATGCTTTTGTCCAAAGAAAGGGAGTTGGCGGGGTTTTACGTTTGATCCCCCCCCAAATCCAGACGATGGAGGAACTTGGCCTACCTGAAGCATTTAAAAAAATACCGGAATTTTTAAATGGTCTCGTTTTAGTAACCGGCCCCACCGGATCGGGCAAATCAACTACCATGGCCGCCATGATAAACGAAATAAACAATACCACCGACGCGCATATTATCACGATTGAGGATCCGATTGAATTTGTATACGAAAATAATAAATCCATAATTGACCAGCGGGAAGTGGTGGCCCATACCGAAAGTTTCCAGACCGCCCTGCGAGCGGCCCTCCGGGAGGACCCAGATGTTATTTTGGTGGGAGAAATGAGGGACCCGGAGACGATTTCCCTAGCCATAACCGCCGCGGAGACGGGGCATTTGGTGTTTGCCACCCTGCACACGAGTGGGGCCGCAAAAACAATTGACCGCATTATCAATGTATTCCCGGGAGATCAACAAAGCCAGGTTCGTTCCGAAATCTCCGAAGCCCTTCGCACAGTTATCTGGCAACAACTTCTGGAAAAAAAAGACAAGAGCGGACAGATAGCGGCGCACGAAATTCTTTTCAATACGACACCAGTTGCTAACCTTATCCGTGAAAATAAAATCCACCAGATATCTTCCGTTATTGAAACTAGTGCCAAGGAAGGCATGCAGACCATGCAAAAATCCGTCATGACTCTTTTTGCCAAGGAACTCATCACCAAAGAGGAGGCCTATGCCAATATCCCCGAAGAAATGCGCGAGAAGTAAAAACTTGGAACCCCAAACTGCTCAAATTGTCATGATGGGTCTGTTGCTGAATGCCATTTCTACTACAACTCTTGAATTTCGTGACGAAAGCGCATTCAGCAACAGACCCATGCTTTGAGACGCCAGCACAAAAACAAAGCGGCCCTTTTTAAGGAGCCGCTTTGCCTTATGTCATATTCAAAAATTGTGGCATCTAGCAGATTTCTAGGTGGGTCGCCGCAGTTCTAGTTCTAAAACCAAAACATGTAAAGCATCCCAAAAAAATGTAAGTTGTCCTAAAGCCAGAATTCTTGAGGTATGATGTTTAAATTATATTACTTGGCCGATTAAGATTCAATGAAGCCAAGTGAAAGTTTTCCACAATCAAAACTCAAAATGGACATAATTATGCGATCGTTGGAATATGTCCGACGCGATGATAGAGGCCAAAATTAAAAACAGGGGTTCCTAAGAACCCCTGTTTTGAGTTATGGCATGCAGTTGGGCGATAAGGTCTCGTACCTTTGTTTTAATTTCGTCCGGAGCTTTATCAAGTAGTCCGCCAAATTTATTAACCCTTCCGGCACTTCCCCGCCCTCCAAGCGTACAAGCAAGCAATATTTGCCATTCACCTAAAATCTTGGCCTCCAGATCTCCCCCGGAATTAAAAACGCCCGACGCGTGCCGGGCAGAAGTCATAGGATTTTCTCCAACCCTAACTTCTCCCGACGATGTCGGTAAAGAAGGAAAAGAAGTCTTTTTGTGCATGACGCACTCCTCTGAATTCTGTCATGCCAAGAATATTAGCAAAATATGGAAAACCTATCAAGCGGGCTAAAATTATTGACAAATGTCCCTCGTTCATCTAGAATTCTAAATTAGTTGTTTCCTTAGGATCAATGAAGCGAGTAATTATCTCCGTAACTCCCGAAAAGAAAGAGCGAGTCAAAAGAATTTTGGAAGGAACCGAGTTCCCGGTACTGTAGGAGCCAAGTGGAAATATCATGACCATGATTTCCTTGGCGCTCCCGTGGATAAAATCAAAAGGCAGATTTTAGGAATTGCCGGAGTTACCGCAATCATCCCGTTCAAAAAATAATCCCGACACGAGCGGGAATTTTTTATCTCACCTTATTGAACATCTGGACCAAATTACAGACTTAACCGCGATAGCAGTTAAGTCTGTAAAATTAAGATGTGTTCGACTTGGCTTTAATCAGACGCTCTGTTTGCTCAAGTTCGTCCCAAATGCCGTTGATTAGTTCATATTTTTTTGCTTCCTCAAGTGTCACCCACGCGTAATCAGTCAGATCTTTGCACAAGGTCACATCCCCGCTTTTGTACGGCGCCCAGTATGAGAGCGTTACCACGGGATAACCGTCGGGACGGATAAAGACCACATCGCAAACATAATCCGGACGCCCAATTTCTAATCCAACCTCCTCCTTAACCTCCTTTCGCAATACCCATTCAACCACGTTATACCAACCGACGTATCCTTCCACTTGGGGCAGGTGCTTGTATTCATGAGTAACCAATTTCCCGCCGGGAACCGTCCATAAATTGGGAAAAGCTTTTTCGTGAGCCGCACGCTTTGCAATCAAATATTTTCCATCTTTTTCAATAATTGCCGTTGCAACTACAAAATGAATTCGGGGATCGAGGTCCATATTCGTTTCGCTTAAACTAAAAAGTTAAAATGAAAAGGTAAAAATAAAAACGTAAAATGACACCCCCGCTATAGGCCGAGTACTTGCGCAGTTTGTTTAATAAGTCCAACGGCGACTGCGGCGGGTAGTAAGCTATAAGAATCTTCTCCTGCATCATCCTTTATAGTCCATGGATCTTCTATGACTTTTACCTTGTCTCCCTCAAGTTCATAACGATATCCTGGAGTGATTTCGTAGTCGTCAACAAAATCTTTAGCTTTTGTGACGGGAATAGAGTTTCTCAAATACACCTTTGGAACTCCCTGAATATCCAAAAGCCTTTTTATTACTTTTTTATCCATTTCGATGCGGTCTCGCATCGCTTCAATTCCAAGACTGTCACCTGCTTTTCCGACCATGCGTGCAGTACCGAATCCTTGGCAGTTTGGACTGTCACAGATTAAATAAAATTCTTTCTTCTCTTGGTCAAACCCAACCTCTTTCGTTCGCAAAAGCTTCAAATTCCTTGGGCTTTGACAATGAGGACATATCACGCGGTATTTTATCCTCTCGTCGATAACTGATTCAGGAACATTGATGTACACAAAAAAGTCAGGATCATCACGATACCCCATAAGTGCCCGAAAATAGAGCGAGAGCGAAATTTGATCAATATTCCGTGGGAAACCATCAATAAAAATGGCCTTGCGTCCAAGTCTACTTACTTCCCATTCGACGAGTGCCAAAATACCTTCGGTCTCAAGTAGTGTAGAAATATTCCAATCAACTACACTCGCGATAATCTCTTCAACTTTCATGAACCCTCTATATCGAGTTTGTAAAAATTTTACCAATTCCTTTTTTTGCGACTCGTCACGCCCAGCCTTCTGGGCACTACGCACAATATCCCCCACTGAAATATGGGCCACCCGGTCCCCTCCTACCGCCTCCATAAAAAGTTTTGTATATGTTCCTTTACCAGAATTTTTAGGGCCAAGTAAAAAACCGACAAAAGTATTGCCTTTTTGCAAGTAGTCTCGAATTTTTTCAATCTCCGGCCCCGCCTTCAAATCAAAATATTTCCGGCGTTCCACCGGATCTTCAAGCATGAACTTTTGATCAGAACCATCTATTTTTGTTTTAAAAATGGGAAAATCGAATTGTTGCATAACGCCACTGATTCTCACAGACCTGACCACGGACTTGCACAGATCACAGATTTAAATATCATTTGTGATCTGTGGGGGGTTAAGTGAAATAATCTGTGTCAATCTGTTTTCTTTACTATTGAAAAATCTTACCAAGAAGCATATGCTTTTACAAGATCGTTACTGCGTGGAAAATGGCAAAAATAAGGGTGGTCATTTTGGATCTCCACGAACCAATTGCTTCTGGGGGCGACAATGGCCCCGAATGGTTTAAAGACCGAGGCATTATGATTATCAGGAAAGCAGGTACCACGCGCCACGAGGCGTTACCGGACGACAAAGAACTAGAGACCCAAGAAGAGCTTGACAGGCTTCTTGGATCCTTAAAACCTCCAGCCAAGGAAGAAGAAATTCTTTTCATCACCGATGGTTTGGAAATTGAGAGTGGAACACCGACATGCTACATTCCTCCAGGAAAAGACATAACTATTGACCAAATTACCCGCACCATCAACCTCTTTGAGTATTTTGCAGAGAATGCAAGAATGCCGGAAGAATTATAAAGAGCCCCTATGAGGCTCGTTTTTTATTTTCCTTCTTTCAATCTCTCCATATACGCTATCGTCTCCCCTATTTCATTAATCATTGCGGTATCATGGGCCGCCTCTCCCTGAAGAATGCGAAGCGCATAATGAAGCCCCCCCGGAGTCACCGGCTCATCTGGAAAAAGATCTCTAAATGTGCTCTCAAGAATAGGACCAAATTGTTTGATCACGCTGGTCTGTTCAGCCTGGCGAAAAGCGTCCGCCACAACCTTTCTAAATCCATTTAGTCCGTCTGGAAGCGTTAAAAAGCCATTCACATAGCCTCCGGGGGTTCCGGGAACAAGCACTGGATTATCACCCTCTGCCCCCATAACAGACTTATAGTGCAAATTTAATTGCTCACGCGTATAGTCCCGTATGGTGGGAGAGATAATTCCTTTTGTTCTCTCAATCATTCCAAGTTCCTGGCTCGCATCAAGAAACGCAATCACATGCTTGGCGTTATCATCAATACAATAAATAACGGTTTCGGGATCATTCTTAAAAGATTCAAGTATGATCCTAAAACTGCCTAATTTTGCCTGATGTCCAACCCCAAGAATCCAGCGCACCCAAGAAGAAAGGTCATTCCCGCAATGCCACATACAAAACAGCATAATCCGGAACATCATAAAACTTGACTGCGCCGTAACAATGTCTTGCGATGCCTGTAGTTCCCCTACTTGCTTCGCAAGTGGTAGCCATATACCTGGCTTCGGAGGACTCATGGATAATCTCGCTTGATATTCAAAAAACCTTTTAAGATCAAACTGCGTCAAGCTAAAGACATCCTCGTTTAGGGGGGTAGATAGCACACCGTCAAAATCCCAACCAATATGAACTCGCTTCCCTCGGGCAATGAGTTTGGCAATTTCAGCCTGTGTCTCTTGTACTAATATATGTGCCTTGTAAATCTCTTCGGGCGTACTCTTCACTTTTGTTTTGCGAAAGTTCTGCGCAAATACTACTCCATTTATTGGCTTAAATCAAGGTTTGTTCCGTTGCTGATAAATCTGATACTTCCTTCCAAATCATTGCGCAAAACCTTAGCCCCAACCGCCAAAAGCCGATCCAGTACCTCCTGCGTCGGATGGCCATAGCGGTTTTTCTTTCCCACCTGAATTATTGCCACTTCGGGAGTTACGGCTTCCAAAAACTCTTTTGTGGAAGAAGTCTTAGATCCGTGGTGTCCGACTTTAAGGACATCCGAATCCAAGACAAGAGGACTTTCCCAAACAAGACGATATTCTATCGGCTTCTCCGCGTCCCCCATAAATAGAAAAGAGTTTTCGCCATACACCAGCCTCGTGACCACGGTCCCATCATGCGGATTTTTTTTTGACTGCCCACTCATATCTTCAAACGGAGACAAAACATCAAAGTAAAAATCGTCGCCTATTTTTATTTTCTGTCCCGCGCGCGCAAATACCACCAACACTTTTTTCTCTTCCAAAAGTTTTTGCCACTCTTGGTATTCCGGAATGGAGTGCAAAACCCCCGACTCCAACACCATACCGATTTTGTATCGTTTCAGCACCTCAAGTAATCCGTCCAGATGATCCGCGTGCGGATGCGTCAATATGAGAAGGTCGATCGAGCGGTCCCAAAATGGAAGAGTGGATCCGAGACGTGAAAGCACGGTCTTATCGGGGCCACCGTCAATCAAAATTTGGTTTCCGTCGGGAAATTCAATAAAAATCGCATCCCCCTGCCCCACGTCAAAAAAATTAACAAGAAGATCTTGACGAGACTCGAAATAAAAAGCCGTGTACCAGATAACAGAAACTGCCACAATAAGCACGCCAAGCCCAATTGGTACAATATACTGTTTTATCTTTCCCATGGTGTAATCTGTAGCGGCAAAGTAAAAATTTCGCTACTTGAATAATTCCTTGTTTCGTGGTATTTTATAAAAAATGGGAGAATCGGCGTGAACTCAGGCAATCCCCAAAAGTCCCTTGACATAACAATGCCTCGTAAAAAATTTTGGTTGTGCATACTTGCAGTTGCTCTGCTAGTGTGCTTTGCGACCCTGCATCTATCACTTGCCTATTTAGTTCGTGTCGAAACGGTTGAAGTACAGATCCCGATATGGCTCCATGCTATTCGCATACATACAGAACTTAAGTTTGCGGTTCCCATCTACCTGGATAAAGAGAAGGGCGTATGGGTCGTGCAGACACATATTAACGAACACAAAGCCCGGCTTATGATCGACACCGGAGCGTGGATAAGTTTTGTAAGTAAAGACTTCGCAAAAAAAGCCGCCATTAAAGAGACCCCGGACTCGCCCTTGGAATTTTCAACCCACATGGGGGTTGGGCAGGCTCCGTCCGGAATAGTCAATTCCTTAAAAATTGGAAACATAGAGTTTTCAAAAATCATGTTCGCTGTCCACAATAATTTTTCTGACATTGAGGGGATTTTAGGAATGGACGTATTGGAGTGCTTAAAACCACTTTTCGATTACGATAAAAGCACTATGTGGGTGAGCTATCCCCAAAAAAGAGGGGGGTGTAATTGGACATCATAGTAAGACGCCTTCGGCGTCTTTTTTCTTCTCACTTTTCTTCCGCTACCACATCAAGCGAAGTGTTATGCAGCGGCCGTAACATACGACTGGATTTTTTATAAACTGCCCAGCCAGCCACTGCATATAAGATAAGGACGGGTAAAATCCAAAATTTGTCCAAGGCGACCGAAGCAAGGGGCATTTTCGAAAAAAACTCTATAACTTCAAGTTTATACTCAAGCAACGCCCAAGCGGGAAACGCCAGTGCGCGCGAGAGTGTTTCGGAAAAAAATCCAGCCGTAGTCGCAAAAAAACCAGCCGCCATCGCATACGGAACCGCGATAATTACAAGGACATTGACGAGGGGGCTGATGAGCGAAACCTGCCCGAAAAGAAAAATCAAAAGCGGCAGGACGGCGCATTGCGCGGCAAGTGTCTCTACAAAAGTTTTTTTCATAAAATTTATCACATCGCGCCAAAAAGATTTCTTGGCAAATACGCTATCGGGGAATACGTATTTTTCAAAAACCGGCGCTAAATACACAATTCCGAGGGTTGCGAGAAACGAAAGCTGAAATGCCGCGTCAAAGCGCAAAATAAGAGGATTTTGGAAAATCATGAGTCCCGCCGCGAGAGCAATGGCGTTTCTAATGTTGTATATTCTCCCCTCCCTTGTCGCGACTAACACCAAAAGCCCCATAATCCCCGCGCGCACGACCGACGGGGAAGCTCCCGTCATCAATACAAAAAGTGCGATAGCGGTACTTGCAATCCAAAAAGAAAGGCGAAAAGGAACAGTCGCCAAAACCAGCCCCCCGATAAGAAAGCGCCCCAAGATCGTGATGTTGTACCCCGAGAGGGCCACGATATGGGTCGTTCCGGTAGCGCTGAAAGCGTCTTTAACTTCACGCGGAATATCTTCTCTATTTCCCAAAAGAATGCCTTTTAAAAAAGCGGCGTGGGGTTCGGGGAGCATCGCATCAATATTTTTTTCAAAACCGTACTTGACTTTTGCAAGAAAAAGTAAAAGAAAATTTCCTTTCCCCTCGCTTATATGTTCAATTTCAGGAAAAGGCATTACCGCAAAAACGCCGTCTTTAGCCAAATACGCTTTATAGTCAAAATCGGAATAATTTTCGGTCTCCTTAAGATCCCCGCGCAAGAGAAGTTCGTCCCCTATTCTATATTCCGGATAGGTGCGCGTTGTTACCAAAACCTTGAATTTCTCCAGTTCTCCTTCCGGAATAATCCGTACGATAAACCGCTGATAGGAGCCACTTCGCTCCGGATTCGCAACAATAAACCCTCGGAGGGTTTTTGAGTCTCCGTAAGTGTTTTGTAGACCATATTCTTGGGCGCCTGAAAATTGTACTCTATACATTCCAACCGCAGCGGTTAAGATCAAAATTCCGTACAAGGCAAAATAACCTCGTCTCATAACCAAGGTAAAAAATACCGCCACCATCCCTAAAATCAGGACTACCAAAGGATGTATAAACACAAAAGAGCTCAAAGCAACCCCGCCAACAAACGCAATGGTAGCTAAAAACAAGATTCTTGATTTTCCCATATCCTACTCGTAGTAGGAAAAGAACCAAGAGTCAAGCAAGGAAGACGCTTGCTTTTTACTTTAGTACTCTAAACCCCGCTTGCCTTTGGTACCTTGAGTAAACTGGTGTTTAACTTCGCGCATCTCCGTCACCAGATCTGCGACATCAATAAATTCCTGCGGGGCATCGCGGCCAGTCAGGACGAACGTAACGGGCTCTAGGCCGTAGGCCGTAGGCCTTAGGTTGATTAACCGGAGAACGGCGTCTTTTGAAATCAAGTTAAGTGAGACGGCGTTGTTGATTTCGTCTAAAATTATAATATCCCAGTTGCCGGATGCGGTCTCTTTTTTCACAAGATCTAATGCTTCTCGCGCCGCTTTTTCGTGTTCGGATCGCGGGAGTGAATCACCAAGAATCCCCACAAATCCTTTCCCCATTTTCACTAGCTTAAATTTTCCGGATTTTTGGTTTTCCGGTGGAATAATTTTAATTTCGTCCTCGCCTGATTTCCACGGACCCTTAATAAATTGGACCATAAGTACCCTTTTGCCTTCCCCCACAGCCCGCATGGCCTGTCCCAAAGCCGCCGTGGTTTTTCCTTTGCCGTTTCCGGTGAATATATAAATCATTGACTTATAATTTTAGATATGATATAATCAAAACCAAGTTTCAAAATTTGCGAGCTCGCTACGGCGGGCAGGGAGAAGACCATGGCAGATGAGACAAAGTGGCAACCCGAGCCGGGAAGGTTGGTAACCAGGACTTTTCACTGTGTGGACGGATCGGTCGAGGTGGTACTCTGGGTCTACGGACCGAAGGAGACGGCCCTTGCTCAATTGCGGACGTGGCGCACTGAACCCCTCTTCGGGCTCGTCGACACCGTTCAGGGACAGTGGTGCACCCTGTCGAACGGGACGATCTCACGCCATTACACCACGGACCGTGAGCTCGTAATGCTCCAGAAGCTGTGGAACGACAGCTACGACCCCCGCGACTGGCTGGAGGATGCCATCAGAACCGAGGGTCTGCACCACGAGGAGCAGGAGCGCTTGCAGCGTATCTGGCAGAGCTGAAATAACAAACCGGCGAGAGGTCTTATCCCTCCGCCAGCTCATCATTTTCAAACAAAATTTCTCTTTTTAACAAAAGCGCGGAGCGCTACCTTAAGCAAACACCTTCACTTCACCCTACCCCGGCCGAAAGCTTTTCAATTAAGAGGCGGAGGACTCGTCGTTTATAAATCGTTTTGGTCGAGTGTATATTGCTAAGAAAAGAATTGCGTAGCTCTTCTTTTTGTGCAATATACCGTCAAGACGCGAGAGCTTCCGCGTAAGCGGAGCTCCCGTCTTAGGGAACCAAAACGATACTTCAAACAACTACAACATTACACCTCCGCAACCACCGGCGCATCCGATTTCTTTACTTCCGAATCCCCCGCCACCACCGCCACCGTCGGCATGGAAAAATCAATTTCACAAGCCCCCGAAACACACGCAAGCTCTTTGGATCCGGTAGTCTCGTCGTCCTCCTCATACGCCACTATACTGGCAAAATCTACCCCTGGCATTTTGGAAACCAGTTCATGATATCGCTCTTCGGTAATCTCTTCGTAGGGGGCTAGCTTATAAACATGCTCCGAGCGAGGCAGAAATGAGAGCCCGCCAAGCATATCCCAATTTTTGTAAAGCCAGTTTGCGGTTTCAATCCATTCGGTTTCCCCCACGGAAATCGTAACCGAAGGATTGTGCTCGGTGAAATTTTCTTTTACCAGCCGCCAGTATTCAAGTTGTTCAATCGCCGACAGGTCGTTTCGAAAGATAGAACCGGAAGGAGCCTTCACCGGAAATTCCAGTACATAAGTTGTCGCAGAACTTTCAAGCTGTCCCACTTCCGGGTGATACGGAAATTTCTGATCTTTTAGCATGTGGAACAAAGGATCAGTCGCGGCAATACGGATGCGGCGTATGTAGTGTTTGGAATGGCGCTGGTGCATGCCCGAGGAGGCGTTCACCAGCTGAGAAACAGTGCCCGATGGCTTCACACAGGTGACAGAGGCCGATTGGTTAATCCCAAGGCGTTTGGCATACTCTTTGTTTGTCTCCACTGCACAATCCCGCATTTTTTTCAATGTCTCGGCATTCCTCACTGCCGGAGAATCCCACTGCCCGGTAATTGATACCCCCAGGAGCCGTTCTTCTTCACAATTCTTTTTCCATTCTTTGGAAATATAACGAAAATTCGTGAGCGTTGATTGATACGTGCCAATAATAGAGGCGAGCCGCGCTTTGCGGACAAGTGTTTCCTCGGTGTCGCTCGCGCGCGCGACAATCTCGGACAAATTGCAAAACTCCTTTGAATTAAGGGTTATTTCACCGCAAGGATTGGTGCCTGTTGAGGCGAGATTTTTTTGTAGCATCTTCCAGCGGCGCTTGGGAACTTGAGCCTTAAGTCCGCCACGGTTAAAAATCCCCCGCTCCCCGGATCCAGATTTCACCAGCGATAGCCACTCCTCTAAAAATTGCTGAGCTGTTGGTTTTTCGTTATATACAGCCGAGTTGTTGGCCATGGATCTTTGAGGATTGGAAAGATAAAATTGTCCGTCCTTGGCGTGGCGAATATCCGCGTCATCAAGATCGGATAGCGAAATTAAAGAGCTTCGACGGACACCCCCCATCACCACCACTTCCCCAATCTTGCAAACGATATCGTGAACATCAAGATTGGAGAGTCTTTTCCCTTGACGCGAAAACACGCGCACGCGAGCAAAATCAAGGAGGGAGCGCAAGGGCTCCGGACCCGAACTCTGCCCACCCATGGTGCGAAGTCTGGCGCCGGCAGGACGAAGACCAGAATAATCAAACTTTATATCTTGTCCGCCAAACCAGACAGAAAGTCCGGCAGTGAGCGCGTCTCCCCACCCCTCTTTACTATCTTGAACCACAAATGTTTTTAATTTTTTCCCGGTCTGTCGTTTGATGATCGGAAGTTTTTGCACCGCATGTGATTCGGCAGAAAATCCAACTCCGGACCCGCACATCAAAAGATACAAAATCTCCGCAAAGTCTTTTATTTTTGTCGGCGCGATATAGGAGCAATTGTACGCGCACACGTTTGTTTTGCGCACCGCCTCGCCAGCGCTCCACATAAGTCTCATGGAAGGCATAACTTCTTGTTTCAAAATCGCTCCGCGGAGCTCTCCATATTCTTCCTCGGTAAGTTTTGAGCCAAGATTTTCTCTCATGAATCCCAAATAGCGATCCACCGTCTCCATCCAGGTCTCTCTTCGATTTTCGCTTTCCATCCAACGGGAATACGTACGAAAATAAATAAATTCACCCAGCGGGTTCTGAAAATATTTTTTGCTCTCCTCAACTAAATTTCTAACATGTGAAGGTACAAGCTTTTGTTTTCCGCGGATATCGGCTC
>Ga0209542_10007760_pt1 | contig 20287 bp, 21 predicted proteins | sample RifCSPhighO2_01_FD_184028 | JGI IMG/M metagenome (GOLD analysis project Ga0209542, IMG submission 184028) | Soil microbial communities from Rifle, Colorado - Rifle CSP2_plank highO2_0.1 (SPAdes) (version 2) | ecosystem: Environmental > Terrestrial > Deep subsurface > Rock core/Sediment ...
TAACCACTGCGGATTCTGAAAATTGGCAGGTTGGTCCGTATTTTAAAAATCTTAGAAATTCCTTAAAAAAATAAATGCCTCCTCCGAGAGCGGATAGCCCCACTACGGTTCTTAATATCTCCAGATGGCCTACCAAAGCTTCGAAAAGCTTTCCCCATCCAAAAACCAAAGTTCCATAAACTGCGGCCGCCGTAACGATATACAGGCCGCCATAGAGAAATATTTTTCTCTTGGAATCAAAAACGAGAACAATGGAAAGAACAAAAATAAGCGCCCCCGCCGAACATATGTTTAATCCGTCCAAAGATCCTAGAACTACGGTGATAAGAGGCAAAGACCAGTCGCTTATGTCAATTTCCGCGTTTAAGTAGGGGATTCTCAGTATGGAAGAGTCGTCTTTAACGATTTCTCCTTTAATGGTTCCTACGATCATCTCTTCTTGCTTGGAAGTGAAATCGCTGAATTGCAAAAAATTGCCCGTCTTGCTTCCAGTCGGGTCGCCGACAAAGATGGTTGGGGCCATTACCGTATATTCTTTAACTCCGTACCTCTCGGCTATCTCTCGGAGCTTAGCTGTATCGCTTATCGGATAAATGTGTAACTCCAAGTGCGGATAATCTTTCTGTATGCTTTGGATAAACTCTTTTGTGCTTTTGCATACGGGGCACAGTCGGTCTTCAAAGAGGTAAATGGGAGTTTTCTCCTCTCCTGGGGTATTCTCTTGTGTCTGCGCGAAGGGCGCAAAGAAAAATAGCCCTGCTGCCAAAAGGGTGATAATGAAAAGTGCTTTTTTCATGCGGTTTCAAGCGTCAAGTTATAGTGCGCACCCGGTTTCCTCCGCCAGCGCTTCAGGGGTTTTCGGGCCGCCGTAGATTGTCCCTCGTATCTGGATTTCGGGGACATAGTCGGTTTGCATTTCTCTAACGCACCGCTCCCGCTCTGCGTTGCATTCTGTGAAGATTGAATCTATCGCAGCGTATCCCCCAAAATTCGCCGCCAACCTGGCGCAGGCCGGGCAGGTCTTGTTGCCGTAAATGGCGACTCCAGCTTCCGCCAAGCATTGAACGAATGCGCTTCCCGAGTTTTCAGCGGTTTCGTCCGGCGAGTTCTCATTTGGTCCTCTTGCTACCAGTGCAACTACGAGAATGAGGATGACGACCCCCCCGACTATTATAAGGTCTTTAGACATATAATTTTACTCCCCTTAGTATATACCCTATCTCACATTGCTCTACAAGGCAGACAGTGGCGAGTGTAAGGGATACGCGAAATCTCATTTCACTCTATCAAAAAACCGCCTCCTTGGCGATTCTTTGAAAGTTGATTTTACTAAACTTATAAGCAATTTTATCTGTGCTTCTTACTTTTCTTTGCTTCCAGCATAAGTCGTTTTATCTCCAATCGCTTCTTGGTTTTATGGGAAGAACGTGATTTTACATGCTTTCTCAATCCTGTGCCGCTTTTTCGCATATATATGGGTTATTAATGATTCGTTATTGTTTGAGTATAACAGAAAATACCGACAGAGGGAAATACTCCAATCTGGCTCCGTATACTTAAAATAGTTCGAACATTTTTCGCCCCGAGCGAACCCTCTCATCTTCAAAATCCGAGTTCGTATCTAGTTTCTTGGCTCCGCGGGCTGGCGGCTGTTAGAACCTCTTTGATGGAATTGTGACGTTCGGCCTAATAGCGGTTTCTAAACTTCTGCAGAATTACTCCTGTCAGCCAATAACAAAACCTGTAGAGCGCCAAGCCGATTAAATCAAAATAAGGATTAAGCAGTATCTCTAGTCCTTCTATCCAAACAATGACACCTAAAATCCCGAAATAGAATATGTGATAAAGCAAACTGCCTAGCATACCCGTTCGCCCCAGCATGGCATCTACCGAAGCTATAACCAAAAGAACAAAGAGAATTGCCACGGCATAAGGAAAATAAGGCTGGAATGATGTCCAAAGCGCTGCCAGGATAGACCGCAAAAAATCCACAGCCACGCTAGTTGATGAAGCCATTATGTTTTGGAGAAAATCGGATGGAATCAAAGATTGAACCATATAAGTAATATAGCTGGATTTTAAAACTTGTAAATCAGAAAAATGAGGCGGTGTAAAAAACTTGTTCTTTCGTTATTCTTTTAACTCAATAACCTTTCCGTAATCTTCACATTTCTCATTCATACAAGAATAATAAACGGAAGACGGCCCTTTATAAGCAGGATGACCTTCTTCTTTCACGCGCAGATAAGGTCCGCTCTTTTTCATCTCTGATCCACATTTTTTGCATTTACTTTTCTCGTTTTTCATAAATCATTTATTGTTTACTTATAAATTTTACTAATTCTTTTTATTATCTTCTAATATTTTATTCGTCCATTTATTTTTTAATTCGTAATATTTACTTGGATTTTTCTCGAAAAGCCGGCCAATAATCGCTTTGGCTGTTTTATTAGTTTTTGGAAATTCTTCTAATAAAGAAACTATTTTATCAGAAGCGTGGACTTCTAACTCTTTAGGAAATTGAGTAATTATATCAAAAGCCTCTAAGAATTTATCTTTGCCTAATTCTTGATGGATAAGTAATAAAATGTCCTCGTTGTAATAAGATGGCCACCAATACATCTCCATGCTTTTCTCTGGCTTAAAATTATCCTTATAAAACTTTTTTTCTTTTTCTAAGTATTTCAGATATAAATCATGCCATCTGCAAAAATGGTGCTTTTTCTCCATTTCATTTTTAATCGTCATGTAAATAATATTCGACAGATCGTGATTATATTCTTTAGTAAGGTAATCAAGGTATTTGTATCCAATCTCAAATAATCTCTCCGCGTCCCTTCGCTTATAATCCAAATCTCTCAATAAATGCTCAAATTGAGCCGCAAATGAAAATCTTTGTTTCGGCTCTATTTTGTCTATTACTTCTAAAAGTATCTTCTTAAACTTTTCATCATCATACTTATCGGATCCCAGGTCGTTGTAATATTTATCTGTCTTCCACTTCCAATCTCTGAAGGCATTTTTTCGGAATTCGGCAAAAAAGATGAATAAAGGCGCCGCTTCGGCGATTGCTTCATCTGGAAACCCTTTAAGCGTATTTACAAAAGTCAAAGCGTCTTTCTCGTTTAAAATTCTGATATGGTCAAACGCCGTTAAAACGCTCTTCGCTAATGCCTTTTTAACATTATCAGAGGCCCTGTCTATATCCACCAATAGATTGAATGCTATTTTCTCAACCCTTTTAGCCCGTTCTAATGCCTCTTCTTTGTCTTTACCGAAGAATAAAACCTCTTTATTATCTGGTAAAACCGTTAACCTATTTTGTGCTAATTGCGACAAAGCAAAACATGCCATATGTTTAACATACCAATTCTCATCTTTTGTAAGTTGTTCGGTCAAATCAATAAGTTCTTTAATATGATCTCGACCAGCCAATACTGAACACTTCATTAAAACCCATCCACACCAACCACGAGTGGAAGTAATTGTGCCAGGCTCTTCACCGTCCAGAATCCTTTGATGCTCATTATATTTATTCTCTGGATCTTCGGGGTTCTCGCCAGACAAATAAGGATCGGGGTCATTTATAAATACTTTTACAATTCTTAGAGTCTCTACAATTTTCTTATTTCGGGCCAACCTCTCCGAGAACTGAACGAGCGCTTCCCGTGCCTGACTAAAAGTAAGTTTTTCAACAATTTTATTAATATCGTTATCTAAACTATTAAGAAATGGGTTGATGAATTTCTTATAAACCTCTTCTATCAATCCAATATCATCAGATTGACCATTGCCTCTATAATTAAATAAACTAAAACATAGAATAATCTGCTGATTTTTAGTTAAACTTCGCTGCCTTGAAAGCTTTTTTATAATATCCAAGCCTCGTTTACGATCCTTTTTCAAAATATCATATAACAATATAGCTATTTCGTAAGATTCAAAAGAATCCTGTTTATTAATGAAAAAGTCGGAGTTAATAAAATCCTCGAACAAGGCTACGGCATGTTTAAAATCATTCTCAAAAATAATCCGAATATTCTGAATCATATTCATTTCAAACCTAAACTTTTCGTAATATTTAGGATTTTTTAACCAATCCGCTAAGGCCTTCTTGGCTTTTGGGTTTCCCTTCTTTGCTAGATCAGAAACTATCTCTTCAACAAAAACGCTTACCGGCACGCCGTATTTATTTGTACTAGCTTCAACTAATCTCCATTTTTTGTCGTCGAGTAATTGAGGACAACCTCTTAATGCTTGGTAAATAAGATCTGATTTATGAGGGATGCCCTTTTTAGATAAAATAAATTCTTTTAGAATTTCAAAAGCTTCATTGGATATCTTTTCATCGTTGTCTTGATATCTTTCCAAGACAATCGGTAGAATTGCCCGATTAAGAAAATCTGGCCGAGACTTACTAACATCTTTAGTTTTATTGATGCAATTCTTTTTTATAAATCTCCATGCCTGATTCTTGTTTTTACTCTTACTATAATGATCTGTTAAGGCCGGCTCCAAAGTAAAACCAATAAAGTGCCTATCTTCGACAGTATAATGATGCCCCACAGACGAGGTCATTCCGCCCATGTGTTCCCAACCCTGAAATTCTAATTTTTTACCGAACTTCTTATAGAATTTGTCGTACTGATTAGATAAAATCTCTACCAGCATTAATAATCTTTTTTCAAAATCATTCTCTATCCAATCTCTCAAAATCTCAAAAATCTCTCGCGGAGTATAACGACTAAATTCACCATCATCTTCAATAAGGTTAAATGCATTAATTATTAATTTATGTATCTTTTCTTTTAATTCGATGCCAGCTTTCTTATATACTTCTTGTAGAAGCTTCGCCACCTCACCTCGCTCCCAGGAACTATCCCGTTGTGTCTTTAAATAGAAAAAATCATCCCGTCTTTCTGTAATTAATTTTTTAACAATTTCAAAGGCATCTTCAATAAATTTATTATCTTTATTGTCCTCTAAAATCTTTTTTGTAATCTTAACCACATCAACATCAAAAAAATCGTGTTGATAAAATCTTTTTATTTCACCAATATTGTTCTTAAAAAATTGAAGAATATATTTCTTATTTTCTACAGTATCTAAATTGTTTTCGAAAATCCTAAACAAACTAAAAGAAAGTCGATAAACTTTGTATAATTTCCATAAATTACTCCAATCCTTTAACTTATTGAGTTTTTTATCTTTAAGACGATCTAGCACAAAAAACATTAACTCTGGTTGTCCAGAAAGCGCAGAAAGTTGACTATCAGACCACACAGGAGATTTACTATTGCCAATTGCGATGCCGAGCTCCTGTAAAATATCGTCCATTTTTCTTTGTTTTTTATCAATATATCCACTTTTCCTAATAACTTCGTCTCGCAAATTTTCAATTTCTGAAATAATATCCTCGCGGCTAAAAATAGACCCCTCTGCTGAACCCTTATAAATTTTCTGCATTAAAATACTATCAACAATTCGAATAACATCTTCTTGCGGAAGCCAAAAATTGATTAATTCAGAAAAAAGAGAATATATCATTTTTTCGTTGAATTTTGATGAAATCTTCCAGAATTTCACTTTGGATAAAGCTTGGATTTCGTTGCCTTGAAAACCTCTTTTCTTAAATTCCTGACGCACTTTTTCAAAGTATCTTACCGCATGTATCTTATCTTTTAAATTATCGTCGAAATTTGAACAAATAATAAGCACTTCGTCCTTTTCCCCAAGAACATTTTTCTTTAGGATTAACTTCAAAACTTTTTTTAAGTCCGAGAAGCTAAAATTACGCCCCCAATCTTTAGATTCACAAATAACCTTTCTCCCATCATTAAAGACTAAATTAAAATCTTCGAACTGCGGTGCTTCAAGCTGAATATACAAAAAATCAGTATAACGTAGATATTGCAAAAACAACGACATCGCCGCCCATGCCTGTGCGTTAACTCCTTTATAATTGTATTGACCTTGTTTTCCCATAATTAAGAAATTACTTTACCTTCATCGTGCTTTAAAAGCTTGGAGGCTGTATATTCTTTTTCTTTATATTCAATGATGTCATTGCAGTGCCTCTTAAAAGTTTTTACATCAAATATATATTGTTTCTTAGAAATATTATTGTGTTGCCTAACTACCTTAAGAATAATATTTGTTAATTTATCAATATCAAATATTTTTACATTAGGCATCTGCTTTGCTTTAAATATATTAAAAAGATACTCCCTCGCATATTTATTGAACTTCCCAGAACACACAAAATAAAATTCTTCAATCCGCACCGTTGTTTTATTGTCTATCGGGCTAACAAATTCAAAAAATAGCGCCTCCTCAATGGCGCCCTTCATTTTACGAATATCATTTTTGCCACTTTTCTTTATGTTCCCTGCTTTTATAAAAAAGCAACAATGTTTATATTCGCCGAAAATATCCTTATAAGCAAAATATACATCTTTTCCTTCTTCTGAGGGTCCATGAAAACTTTCTACCCCATAAGCTCCTAACGCCTTCAACGTGGGCATAATTACATCTGTTCTCAAGCGATCCTCCGACAATCTTGATATTTGTGTTCTTATATCCATAAGCGAAGTAGAATTGCTTCTAAATTTTATTCATCTAAATCCAAAAGCTTCCGTTGTTTTGGATCAGCTTCGTCGTATTTCTCATTGTCGTTATAAAACCAATTGCTGTCTTTTTGGGTGGTAATTCCGCCGAATAGTTTCTTACCCTTCCTATCCTGTTCTTTGATGTATTTAGCCAAACCTTCGGCCTTGGGTCCGGCGACCTTAGCTGTAATTCCGCTTTTAGTATCAAATAAGCCGATCCGGCCGTCTTTCATTTTCACAATAAAATCAACATAGAAAGGCATATCTATGCCAGCTTCGGTGTAAGGCACAGCAAAATAAGTAGCATCGCGGTCGCCATTCTTGAACCACCAATCAACACCGCCGCCTTTTTCAAGATACTTAATAAAATCTTCTTCTGTTTTCCAGCGCTGACTCGCACGAATGTCATAGAAGAAAGGTTGCATAATTGAATTTTTATATTTCTTCTCTTCAAAAAAGCTGTTAAAGCTAAGTTTTTCTGGAACATTCCATTCTTCACCAGTGATTAACTCTTTTTTACCCCGGCCAACTCTCTCAAGATATAATTCCTTAGCCCGATCAATAACATTTCTAAAAAATTCTCTGTTTTGTTTATTTAAAACAGTATTCATTATTTTCTCTTGTTCGTCTTCGTAATTCATTTTGAATGCCCCCAAAAAGAAGCGGTAGATAGAATCTCTAACTCGGCCAACAGAACGAGGTTCGGGGTATAGGGGCGAAAGAGCTTCAGCAATAAAGGCACTGAAAGTATTTTGTCTTTCAAGCGCTGTTTGGTCAATCGCTATCGTGCCAGCTTTCTCTATGTGTTCAACGACATGGTCTAATTCTTCTATCTTGCCCTCGGCAATAAGCTCGCTTACGCTTGTTTTTACTTTAAGATTAATCTTATCTTTCAAGCGCAATTCTTTGGCGGCATCAAGAAAAATAGGAATAAAGAATGACGCCAAACGGGTCTCTTCACGAAAACGCTTTGAGTGGCAAGAGGCCAAGTTTATCGGCTTATAATCCGGCCTGCGCTTAGATTCAAATACCGTGATGTAATCCTTCGCCAAATCTTCATGAATACTGATATCGCTTAAGTTTGTATAAACATAGCCAAAATTCAATTCTGGATGATCTTCGTAATGCTTTAACTCTGGCATTCTCATAATCCTGCCGATGGTCTGGATTGAGAAAATAATACTTCGCCAATCACGGAATAAAACAAGAATAGATGCCCGAGGGCAATCCCAGCCGAGCGCAATTGCCTGCTTAAAAATCATCATTTCCGCATCGTTGTTATTTTTAGCGATATTGGCTAAATTCTCTTTATCTTCTGATAAATAAATCGCCAGCTTGCCATTACTAACCGTCATGTCCTTCTTTTTGAGTAAAGCAACAATCTCTTCCTTTTTATCTGTAGAACCAACTCTTTTGTCTGGCAATTGAATAAGAACCAAGGGGTTGATTTCTGACCCCTCACCCTTGTATGCCTTAACCAGTTCTTTTCTTTTACCGATGGCGGCGTCAAGCACAACCTCGTCAGCGCTTTTACCACTAACTTTAATGTTTTGAAACTCTGGATTTATCGCCACTTCTTTCTTAATCATCCCTTCCTGTTTTACATCAAAAAACTCAACTAACACCCTATAATCACTGCTTAGGTGGGGCGTGGCGGATACTTCAATAGTTACTCGAGGATTAATATCTCGAATAAGATTTTGAGAAGTTTCGGTCTGCGCCGCATGATGGCTTTCATCAATAATTAAAATAATTTCTTGACCATCTTCTCGTGTATTTTCAAGAATTTTAGATAAGTTATTTTCTTGCTCGTTCTCGCGGATAATGAGATTGTCTTTTTTGTTAATGCTCTCCCAGTTTAAAAACAAAATCTCGCTCTCGCCGATTTTCTTATCCATTAAATCTTCAAAAAATGAACAGCGAAGGGCTTTGCTGTCAGAATAATACTGCTCCAGTTTTTCTTTGCTCTGGATGTGCAGTTTCCGAGGAGCCGCCCAAATAAAAGCAAAAGAACGATGATCGTCCCGATGTTCTATAAACTCCTTCAAAAACTCTGCCATCATTATGGTCTTGCCCGAACCAGTGGGGGCCTTAAAAATACAAATCGGGTTGTTCGGTTTGTCTAATAATTTATTTGCTCTTTCTTTGAGTTCGGCTACTGCCTCTTTTTGATAATCTCTTAGTATAATCATATTTTGATACCAAATATTCTACGATAAACTCTTAAAATTACCTCGGGTATTGGCGAAACCACGATCCGACTATTCATATCCTCAAATTCAGATGAGAAATCCTCGTCTTCTAACGAGAAGATATAAGTATGGATAGGACCCTTAATGGTTTTTGCAACTTTCTTAAAATCAGGAATTGCTACTTGGTCGTATAAAATACCTGTATGTTTTTGATTATTCTTGAAAATCTTAAAATGTTTTCTTTCTAAAACTTTCTCAAAAGTATTCTCACGAATACAAAGCATCTCCGTAGATTGATCAGTAAGTTTCTTTTTATTTGCATCGGACGGCGTAGCTCCGACAAATGCTGTCTTGTAGTATTTAAGATTACCACCCGATCCCTTTATCTGCTTACTTTTAAGGTCCTTATATCCCTCTATAACCTTCTTGATTCTTGGATAGCAAATGTCAGTAGCAATTTTTAATCCTCTATCATTATTAGCTTCATTGTTTGTGCATAGAATAAATTGCCTGTGACCGCCATCTTTATCATTTAGCGACAAAACGGATTGACCAGTTGTGCCTGATCCAGCCATAAAATCAAGGATTATAGAATCTTTTCTGGTTGAGAGCTTTAATAAATATTCAATCAACAAATATGGTTTTGAATAGTCAAACACCTTTTTATGAAATATATTCTCAAGTTGTTTGGTGGCCATCGTGCTTGAAAAATAAGGAATCACCCCTAATGGTGGCCGTTGCCGCTCTATGGAGTTACCTTCGTTGTCTACTTTTAGATATTGTTTCGAATAAACAACCCAGTTACCCTTTCTGTCTTTATCAATTTTTATAAACCTATTAGCCAATCCCCATTCCAGCTTCTTCTTTGACCATCTCCAACATGCCTTTTTATGTCCAAAACTAGGATAAATCTTACTGCCATCCGGAGCGGTGATCGGATAGTCTAAAGATTTTGAATATTGAATACTTGCGCTATTTAGTTTTATTAATTTATGTTTGCCTCTTTCTTTTTCGTATTTGTCCGAATGGGTATATGCTTCTTTATCGGGGACTTCCTCGTGATGAATTACGGCCTTATTAGGATCTTTAGCATAAGCCAAAATATACTCATGCTTTACTTTAAAATGTTTACTATCAGAACTTCCGCCACCCTCTCTATTCTCCCAAATTAAATTTGCTAAAAAACCATTGGGAAAAATATCGTCCATCAATAACTTTAATTGAGACATTTCAATATCATTTATAGATATAAAAATTATTCCTCTATCTTTTAAAACATTCTTAGCCAATTTCAGGCGTTTTTCTATAAAAGATAACCACTTCGAATGGCGATAGGCATCTTCTTTATTGACATAACTATCATTAAAAATGAAATCTTTGCTCCCTGTGTTGTAGGGAGGATCAATATAAATAACATCAACGGCTTTCTCGTGGGTATAATTTAGAACCGAAAGCGAATGATAGTTGTCGCCTTCAATTAGAAGATTAACCGGCCCGTCTTTATCTTTTTTAATCTCTTTATTTTTTATCTCTCTCAAAACCGGCAACTTGCCAACCGTCTCTTTATCGAATTTCTCTTCCTGGTCTTCCCATACCAGACCATATTGCTTACGCTTCTTCAATTGCTCAATTTCTGCAATCAAGTCTTCTTTGGTGTAGACCTTATAGGACTTTTTATTTGAATTTTTGGCATTAAAATAAGTGCCAGTTTTCTGGGTTTCGATCTCTTCTTTCTTGAATTTATATAATCGCTTTGGCATAAAAATTATATTAATTTTTTTTGCTTAAAACTTAGAAATCCATTTTGGGTAACAATAATATGATCCACAATATCTATCCCTAAAATATCACCAGCTTCAACAAGTCGCTTAGTAATCTCGATATCCTGTTCAGATGGTTTTAGGTCTCCAGCTGGATGATTATGGGCTAATATCACTTGAGCGGCTAAATGACGCACGGCTGGTTCAAAAACTTCTCGAGGATGGACTAAATTAGCATTAAGAGAGCCAACCGAAATAATTTCTCGTTTGATTTCCTGATTCCGCGCATCCAGAAAAAAGATAACAAAATGCTCTTTTTTATTATCTCTGATGTCCTTTAATTCATTCCAGACATCTTTGGGAGTTAAGTAAATTTGACTTTTCTTATTTTGTAGCAACCGACGTCCTAATTCAAAACAAGCTACAATCTCACAAGCTTTAGCCTCGCCTAATCCAAATGTATTCTTTAGGTCTTTAAAACCGGCTTTAGATAAACCGCTTCCGCTAAACTTACCTAAAATTTTTCTGGCCAATTCAACAACATTAATACCTTTACCACCAGTTCTTAAAAGAATAGCTAAAAGCTCCGAGTCAGATAACTTCTCAGGCCCGTATTTCTCTAACTTTTCTCTTGGCCTATCTACTTTTGGCAAATCTTTGATTTTCATAACTTCCTATATCTTGTGCTTCTTCCAAGGCCGATGCGTTCGACTTTTTTGAGACGCAAAAGTTTGTGCAAGGATTGATTCACTGTCGGCCGAGCAACCTTTGCTTTTTTAGCAATTTCACCAGGCGTGGCTTCACTTACACTCTGTAAATAATTCCATACTGCCGATTGTTTGGGTGACAAAATCTTTTCTATATTTTTATGAAAAAAAGAATTGGACGCTGGGCGATTAACAATTTGCTCAACCTCTTTCTCGGTAATTTTAATGCCAGAAAGCCGCAAAGACGAAGCCGTGCTTTGAATAAGGGTCCGACGCTTTAACTCCTTTAAATACTCTGGGTTAATAGTGCCGTCAGATAAAAATTTCTTAATCTTGTTTTTTGCCATAAATTATCTTATACTTTAACTATATAAGATTATATTAGATTATAAAACAGAAGTCAAATAGGAAACTGACAAAATTTGTCAGAATAGAAATATAAATGAAAATTACTATGAGTCAACCAAAAATAATTTTGAATATTATCAAAGTTATCCATGAAAAACTGGAAATTGTTTCTGAAAAAGATAAATTAATTTCTATTGCTATCTGGGATTTCTCAGATAACGGTAAAATATCTAAAACTGATGTAAGAAACGGTTTAAGAAAACTGGCGGAAGATGAAAAACTTTTTCAGTTAGAAGATGAGGTAAGCCTTTATCTGCAAGGATGGATTCCAAGCGAAGAAATAAAAATCAGAATCAATCATAAGCGGTTTGAGGAATTCTATAAAGAGCACTTTCAAGAATTAAAAACACCAACTGGTAAGGTTGAATTTTCAGACGACGAAGCAGTGTTAAAGTTGGGAGATAAAAAATGTGCTTTACCGCCGTATAAAAACGAGCATTTTTTCTGTCGAGCCGCTTTTGAACATCAAATTAACGAACCAATTGATTGGTCAATTATTTATGAGAAAATGACGGGCTACTACGAGGAACATTTTGGCAAATCAAAGGATACGAGGGAAAACTGGCATCGAGTATATGACACCATGGAAGCAATCAACAAACGAGTAAAAGAACTATTAGATATAGAAAAGTTGTTTGTCTGGCAGGAAAAAACAATAAAAAGAACCCAATAACCTCTTAAAATCAATCGAGTCAATTAATTCTCAGTTGACTCACCCAACGAATTGCTACGCTGAAAGCGTAGTTTTTTGTTTACCAAAATTATTATGAATCAAAATGAATTTTCAACATTTGATTTGGGGCTGGCGACAGTGTTGGTAACGATGAATTATGAACTGCTCGAATTGGATAGATTAAATCCTAAAAAAGTTAGGTTTGTATTTAGACGAGAGAAAAACATTGAGGGAGTAATGGCTGATTACTTTAATGACAAGATAAAACTGCCGGCCCAAACGCTATTCAATAACCAAAAAAATCTTAAAAACCGCATCTATTCGGGTGCGTGATTTTTTTATTGCTATGATTTCCAAAGAGTCGCTGGAAAAATTCAAGAGATTATATAAAGAACGATTCAAAGAAGAATTGAGTAATGATGAAACGTTGCGAAAAGCGACTCGGCTTTTGAATCTTTATCGGGCAGTTTATTGCTCCCCTGCCTCTTATCAATCAAAAGAACAAAAAGAATATGACAGAAGAAAATAAACAATTTGAGGTCAGGGATTTAAGAGAAAGAAATAAGTTTGTTGTAGATGACAAATTCTTAAACGGCTATGCGAGATTTTTAGGAATTTATTGTGTCGGCGTTTACAACTCGTTCTGCAGACACGCCAACAAAGAACAGAAATGCTGGCCATCTATCAAAAAAGTATCCCAAGAATTAAACATTTGCCGAAATAAAGTTATTGGAAGCATTAAATATCTTGAATTCTGGCAAATTATAGAAAAGCAAAGGATAGGCAAAATGGTCACCAATAGATATTTCTTATTAGATAAGAAACAATGGAAACCCCTTAATGAAATTAATCTTAAGGAGTTCAGTGAAGTTCACCACATAAACTTCACGGGTTTACGACATAAACTTCAGGAGTTCATCACATCAACTTCCATAGTAAGGAAACACAATAGTAAGTTAACACAAAAGAAAGGAGGTCTTTCTTTTAAAGAATTGTCTGATGCTTACAAGAAAGGAGAAAGAAGTTATAAACCATTCTTTTGGGGAGATGAAATGAGGTGGTCTCAAAACAGGTGGTGGGTTATTAAAGACGGCGAATGGCTCAAATTTGACGGAAATGAATCAGAAATAGAGTGGGAATAACCTGCCCTCTAAAACGCCTTGTATGAGTTGTATGAGTCCGTATGGCGATTTTCAAGCAAAAGGTAGAGATTTATACCACCCCATAATCAGACCAAAAAGTTCGGACACTTCGGACAACCCCCCCTTAAACCCCCAACACCCCCAACACGAGCGAAACAAAGGAAATAAGGCAAACTTCACACACAAAGGAAAACTTCAACCCCTAACACCCCTAACACGAGGCAAACATGAAAAATGAACCAAACTTCTAACACTTCTAACATAAGTCAAATATGAAAAATAAAGCAAACCTCCAACACCTCCAACACCCCCCCCTATACCCCTGAAATCAACCTCTGACACCTCTTACAACCCCCCTTAAGACGACCCTACTTTATCCACTTGACTTCTTTTCTGGGTAGCACATTGTTTGTATTGAGCTGACGCTCCAGCCCTGAAAATGGCTCAGGTGGAGCGTCACCCGAGCCATTTTCAATAATATGAGCATGAACCAACAATTAAACCAAGAGAAAATTAAATACTTCCTTTATGCCCGCAAATCTTCGGAAGCGGAAGACCGCCAGGTTGCTTCCATCGGCTCTCAAATAGATGAGCTGACCAAACTTGCTGCAAGGGACAATTTAGAAATCATAAATACATTTTCTGAATCCCAGTCTGCCAAGGCGCCAGGACGTCCTCTATTTAACGATATGATTGATAAAATCCAGAAGGCAAAAGCGCAAGGAATTATTTGTTGGAAATTGGATAGATTGGCCAGAAACCCTGTTGATGGCGGCCAGATTAACTGGATGCTTCAGCAAGGAGTTATAAAGCACATCCAAACTTTTGAAAGAAGCTACTACCCTACCGACAATGTTTTAATGATGAGCGTTGAATTTGGTATGGCCAATCAATTCATCAGGGATTTAAGTCAAAACACCAAAAGAGGATTGCGGGCCAAAGCTGAAAGAGGCTGGTATCCGACGTTCGCCACTCTCGGTTATATGCATAATCCTCAAAAGAGAAAAGGCGAAAAAGAAATTATCAAAGACCCAGAAAGATTTGACTTGGTAAAGAAAATGTTTGGCCTGATGCTAACTGGTAATTACTTTCCACCAAAGATATTAGAAATAGCCACTGACAAATGGGGATTAAGAAACAGGTTTGGCAGAAACATTGCCCGAAGCACTATTTACCGAATGCTTAGCGATCCTTTCTATTACGGTAAATTTGAATACCCCAAAGACAGCGGTAACTGGCATCAGGGAAAACACGAACCGATGATAACCCAAGAAGAATACGACCGCATCCAAACACTGCTCGGCCGAGACAATAAAATCCATCCTAAAGAACACACTTTCCCATTTAGAGGTTTAATCCGCTGTGGGGAGTGCGGCGCAATGATTACAGCAGAAGAAAAATGGAAGAGGCAAAAGAACGGCAACGTTCACCATTATATTTATTACCATTGCACCAAAAGAGTAAATCCCAACTGCACCCAAGGAAGCATTGAACAAAACAAATTAGAAGAACAAATCCTTGAAATGGTTAACAGCGTAGAAATTCCTCCCGAATTTCACGACTGGGCATTGGACGAACTTAAATTGGAAACAATAAACGAAAGCGGAGATAGAAACAAAATCTTAAATAATCAACAAAAAGCATATAACGATTGCTTGGCCGAAATAGACGGAGTGATAAGTATGAGAGCTAAAAAAGAATTAGACGAAGAAAACTACAAAAGGAAAATGGCTTTACTAGCCAAGGAGAAAGCCCGGCTCAAAGAACTGCTTGACGACACCGACGACAGAGTAAACAAACAAATAGCGAAGTTGGAGCGGGGTTTTGCTATTGCCCGAGACGCTAAAAAAGAATTTGAAACCGGCATCCCAGAGAGGCAGAAACAGATACTTTCAAACTTAGGTTCGAACCTCCTCCTAAAGGACAAAATACTCACAATTTCAATAGAAAATCCCCTTATTCAGATAAAGGGGATGGTTCCTGAGGTCAGAGCCATTCATAACAAGGTTCGAACCTCTAAAAATGCCCAAAATGAACGGACTTTGAGGGAATTATACTCTCAAAGTCCGACGTTGCTCCGGTGGTAGGATTCGAACCTACGACCAAGGGATTACATCAGACCTCTATTTTCATAAAGGGATGGACTATTTCATCATCCTTCCGCCAGATGGCGGATTAGGATGCGAGGCGCTTCCCATCCACCTGTTGGTGGACAGTACTCCTTTATAGGATAGTCTCTGAACCTTCCCTTTCTCGCATAAAACTAGGAAAGGGCTTGGCTGCGGATTACCTTATTCTCCAGCGGAGTAACTTAGGTTTCCCGCAATTCACCTCGTTTTTCATCCAAGATTTCTCTTGGAAGCTGCACTATGCCAGCATGTATTTCCCTGTGACAGTTGGCGCATACAAGTATGCACTTATCTGCTTCCTCTCTAGTCTTTTCCCACGAACGAGTAAGACCATCGGCAGACAACCCAAACCCTTTGTCTTCACCATGTATATGATGAAGATCAAATGCCCAATTACATTTACTATATCCACAGAGAATACATTCCCCGCCCTTGTATTTGATGGCCATTTCCCGAAGCTTTCTCCTTCTTTTTGCAACAGCTCTCTTCAAATACTCAGCGCGGTCGGCATATTTGCGTTTGTCTGGCATACACATATAAGTATACCATACGAACGGCTTTTAATGTACAGTCCCCTGCGCTACCGCTGCGCTACACCGGAATACACGAACAGTATAGCAAGCTGAGAAGAGGAATTCAAGAGAGGGGTGTTGCCCTGGAGAACTTCGGGCGACTTGTTTTTTATTCTCGAGATGTGCTAAAATAAAATAGTCGCACCATGAACCCGGTCAAGAAAGTTAGCAGGTATTACCATACAAAGCTGCGAGCTCGGCTTGCCCGCATCATTTTCGGAATTCATTTTTTGATAGGCGCTCTTTGGGTTGGCCTCTTTTTCGTGCCCCCCACTCTTTGGACGAGCAAGATTTCCTTCCATTTTTTCTTTACGTGGGGAGTCGTAATCCACCAGATGATTTGGGGAGCGATTTTAATGCTGTTTACCAAGCGGTACGAATTGGTCTGCATTCTCACCACTCTTGAGCAGATTGCGAAAGGAGAGAAGCTGAGTGAAGCAAGAAAGTATCGGCACATGATAATCAAAAAATTCTTTGAAAAAGCCGGCTGGGGCATGCCCCAGAGAGGGGCAACGGTTCTCACGCTTTTCGCTCTTTTGCTGGTGACGTTTCAGTATCTTTTTCTCTCCTGAAACTCCTTTTCATTGCGTTATGATTGACGAAAGCATTCTTGAGGCGAACCGTTGAAACGGCAGGGGCTCTTCCATTTTTGGAAAGCTCTGTTAGAATGACGTATCTATGGACGAGACATCGGTAGAACGCATTGTCGTTGCGGTGAGTGGGGGGTTTGACCCTTTGCACATTGGTCACGTGCGGCTTTTCCAGGAAGCCAAGGCATTGGGCGACGAGCTTATCGTTATTTTGAACAACGACAACTGGCTCTTGAAGAAAAAGGGTTATGTGTTTATGCCCCAAGAAGAACGGGCGGAGATTTTGCAGTCCCTGACCGTGGTGGATCGCGTCGTGATCACCAAACATCCGCAAGACCCCGCGGATATGAGCGTGTATCAGGAGCTTTCGGAGCTCCGTCCGCACATTTTTGCCAACGGCGGCGACCGGAAGGAAGACAATATTCCCGAAGTTGCCTTATGCAACGAAATCGGATGCAAAATGGTGTTTAACGTGGGACGCGGGGGGAAGGTGCAGTCGAGCTCGTGGCTTTCGGAAAATTTTATAGGAGGCGTGCCCTGCCACTGCGGTTCGGGCAAAAAGTATAGGGATTGTCATGGAGCGGCTCAAGTTAGATGAGGGGGCGCGGGTGCTTGTAATCGTGGCGCATCCTGACGACGAAACGATTTGGATGGGCGGCACTATAGCGCGGCACAAAAAAGTACAATGGACCTTAGTTGCGCTTTGCCTGAAATCGGATCCGGACCGTATGCCAAAATTTAAGCGCGTGGCAAAGCACTATGGCGCAAGCGGTTTGATTTGCGATCTGGAGGACGAGGGGGTTATGAGTATTCAAGAGAGCATCTCCGCGATACAAAACATTCTCCGAAAAGAACTTCCTGAAAAAAAGTGGGACGTTGTTTTTACACACGGGGCGAATGGCGAATACGGCCATCCTCGGCACAAGGGAACACACCACGCGGTTAAAGAAATGCTCAAGACAGGGGAGCTGAAAGCCAGAACAGCATTCTTTTTCGCTTACCGCCTTGATGAAAAGAAAAAGGTTGCCATACCGCAAGAAAATGTTCCGCGCGCAGTGGAGCTATCGGCAAAAGAATGGCGGGCAAAGAGAGGTATCATGAAGGAGCTTTATGGATTTGAAGCGCAGAGCTTTGAAAACCGCAGCTGTGCTCCAATAGAGACGTTTTCCAAATACGTATGAAATCGGCGGTGTTGTATGCGCATCCTGTTGAGACCGACGGCTTAAGCTTGCAGGGCGATATGCTATATCGCGCCCTGAAGAAGAACGGCGAAGAGGTGATGCCTTGCCACTGGCGGTCTGACGTACAGAAGGAATGGCTTTATAAAACATTTCGGCCGGATGTGGCTATAGGCGTCGGCTTTTGGGGATATGCGCCAGAGCTCATTTTACATCCGCAAAAATTCGGAATAACCCCTGTGCCTTGGCTGGTGGCGGACGGGTGGGTTGCCAACTACCACGATTTAATCGGGGGCCTGCCTCTTGCGTTTGTAACGTCCGACTGGGTGCGCCAGACCTACGCGAGAGACGGCGTGGACACGAAAAATTTTGCGGTGGCCCACATAGGAGTAGAGCCGGATTTTTTCAGACCCATTTCCAAGAGTGATCCGCGCGTTTCCCATATACGGAAGATGCTCGGGGTGGCAGAAGACGAGAAAATGATTCTGACCGTTGGGGGAGACGTAACTTCAAAAGGCGCGCAGGAAGTATTTCGGGCTTTGGCAAAAATAGACCGGGAGTTTGCCAAATGGAAATATGTTTGCAAGTCCTGGGAAGAAGAAAATGAGCGCGACCACTCAGACGAGGAGGTGGAGCTCATTGAAGAGCTCGGCTTGGACAGAAAGAAAATTGTGTTTGCGGCGGGCTCTTATTCGCGCGAGTTTATGCCGTTTTTGCTGAATGCGGCAGATATTTACGCGGCGCCCAGTCGGCTTGAGGGATACGGCATGATTCAGGTGGAAGCTCAGGCGTGCGGTATTCCGGTGGTGTCCATTGACGCTATGGGGCCGAAAGAAACAATCGTGCACGGAAAAACCGGGTTTTTAGCGCGCGTCGCAGAGACGGTTGATTTGGAAAGCGAGATCATTTATCCCGATATGGGGTTCAAAAAGCAGGGACGCATTGTGTTTGATGAACCCAAGACCTTCGCCTACCGGGCGGACGTAGACGAGCTGGCAGAATATTTATTTGTGCTGTTGACGAATACGGAAAGGAGAGCTGAAATGGGCCGCCTCGCCCGCGAGCGTGCCGTGCAGAACTTTGATTACCGCAAACTCGCCGCCCAAATGACCGCTACGATTAAAGATCGCCTACAGCTTTCGTAGGAGAGAGGCGAATACATGCCTCTCAAAAGTAGGGGACGGATTGGTGAGAGACGCATTCTGCGGCAAACAAGTACATGCCTGCGGACCACGCTTGGTAGGGCTCTGAATTGCCTATGGCTTCACCGGTTTTGCCGTGCAGCCACTCCTGAAAACCCCATTCTCCCTTGTCTTTCCGTTTTCGATTTGCTTCTGCCAGCAGTTCCAGCTCCTGCGAAGCTTTTTTGTGTTGCCCTGCCCTTACGAGGGCCGCGGCATAAAAGCCGCCGATGAACGGCCAAACTCCGGCATTTGAATAGTGGTAAGGAGTTTTTGCGTCGCACTTTTCAAAATAGGAATGCCATTCTTTACCGCCGGGTTCCAGCGGAGGATCAATGGCGCGGCAGGGATAGGGCTTGTTGATTTGTTTTTCTTCCACATGCCGCAGGATAGATTGGGCGATTTCGCTCGTGGCAAGGCCGGTTACGATTGCCAAAAGATTGCCGAGCGTGTCAAACCATTCTCCCTGTTCGCGGTCCCCGTTGTGATTTTTCCAAATCCACGGCAGATAATATCCGAGTTTTTTGTCGTATAGGGAAAGATATTGCTCAATTTCCCCGTTGACCACGCCTCGTATGCGACCAGCCAGTTCCGTTTTGCCATACAGTTGTAGCACCGCATAATAAAGCGCTTGGGCATTGAGAACTCTTCCATATTTGTGGGGAAACGCGTCCTGCCAGTCCATCGTGGGTTGCTGCACCAAAAGCTTGTCTTCGTTCGGGTCTTGATATTGCAGCCAAAGGAGTGCTTTTTCAATATTCTTTTTTTGTTTTTGAAGAAGCGACTGGTCCTTGTACGCTTTTGCATATACCTGATGCCCGATCAGGTACCAAAGCGAAGAGTCAATGGAGTTGAAGGTAACATCTGATTTGCGTTCTCTATTATAGCTGCCTACGGCATTGGGGATTTGGCCGAGCTCGGATTGGTGTTCGCTCAAAAGTTCTAAGCTTTTTCGGAAAGGCGCCTGAAATGTTGTCCCCATCAGTGAAGCGCCGAGCGAGGTTACCATGCTGTCGCGCGCCCACAGGGCTTGGTACCCTCTGGGCAATCCAGAAGCGTAGAAACCTTTGGGCTTGGCGCAGTGCTTCAGTACTTCAATTGCCTTTTCTTTTGCCTGTTCAATCATAGTTCTTCTATTGCGAGGCGG
>Ga0209542_10007763_pt1 | contig 20280 bp, 15 predicted proteins | sample RifCSPhighO2_01_FD_184028 | JGI IMG/M metagenome (GOLD analysis project Ga0209542, IMG submission 184028) | Soil microbial communities from Rifle, Colorado - Rifle CSP2_plank highO2_0.1 (SPAdes) (version 2) | ecosystem: Environmental > Terrestrial > Deep subsurface > Rock core/Sediment ...
GCCATATATTGGATTCATCATTTCACCTGTTTCTAAAATAGAATTTTTATTTGCTAAACCAAGAGCCCAAAGCATATTTAATAAATAACCGGAATTTTCTTTGGTTATTTTTAACTTGCCGTTGTTTTCCCCAAGAAGTAAGTTTTTATATTCATCAGTAAAGGTTCCCCTTTGTTCGTAAATAGCTTTGAATTTAGTTTCGTCTATTATGCCAGTATCAGCTAATTTTTTTCCAAGGTCTCCCCATACTACTGGTAATATAACGCCTTCCGAAGGTAAAACAGATTCTTCTAATCCAGACATTAAAGCTTCATCCTGATTTACCGCAACATTCGCTTTTTGTTGCATTCTATCTTTCAACCCCGCCGTATATATCCAAGCGCCGGCAAAAACAAGAGCAGTAACAACTATACTCATCTGAAGAGAATATTCTTTCAAAAATTTATTCATAATTTTAGATAAAAAAGATTAAGATACCAATAATAATCATAGCAAGGCCGGCCCAAAATCGCACTCCTTGCATATTTGTTTTTTTCCATTCCTGCATTTTATCAACAATTATTTTATCAGCCGTTATCCAAAGTACTGTCACCAAAGGTATGATGAGAATTAAATTATAGAGTACTAAGTAACCAAAACCGCTAAAATATGTAACTTGATCACGCAATAATCCAATTACCATAAGATATGGACCACCCATACATGGAAATTGACAAATACCAACCAACAGACCCAAGCCAAAAGATGCTGGAAAAGAAGCTTTTTCCATTAGCTTTCCCATTGCCGTATGAGAAACTGATGGAATTTTGAATTTGATTGGAAATTTTGGAAAAAGATAATTTACCAGATTTATAATTCCAAACACAATTAAAAGAGTTGCACCTAATTTCCCCATAAAGTGCGGGGTATTGAAAAGATGCAAAACTTTTAAAATACCGAGACCAATTAAAAGATAGGCCGTAAAAATCCCGGCAATGTATATTCCGCCTATCTGAAGAATTTTTTTCCTGGTCATTTGTATACCAAACAGAAATGCAATAGTAATCAGAAGAATGGAGAATGAACATGGATGCACGCTATCAAGAAGCGCAGAAATTAAAACGAGAGGCAAAAGCCATGCGCCTTTGTTGCTTAAGTCCCAGATAAATGAAGCAGTTACTGAACTGTTCTTCAAAATAACTATGCCAACAATGGCAAGAACTATAATTATTAATACTGTTGTAATTTTTTTCATAATTATTATGGAGTTACCAATGCTTTTATTTCAAGTTGAAGCGTATTGCCTGAGGTATCTGTTAGACTAATAAATCTGTCTATGTTCCCAACACCAGCTGGTCCGTGAGCATTAGGGTCGAAGACTACCCGAACAATTCGATTTTCTCCGGCCTTTATAACTTCGTCAATCGAAGAAGCTCCATGTCCAGCCATGCTAAATGGACCTTTCATACTGCTATCTGGTTTTATTATGTACGCGTTTGTACACATACAAGAAGTCAATACCTTGCTTAGAATAATATCTCCGTCGTTAGGATTAGTTATTGTAAATTCTTTGGCCACTTCCCCGTTTTTCATCGAGATTGCGCCAAAATCATAAAATTTTTCCGCAGCAACAAGTGAACCATTGGAAATATTTAGAGTTGGAGCATCCTGAACAGAATTAGCTGTACCGCCTTTAGTAGAATAACCCCAGATATAGAGCCCTGCGATGAAGAAAATTGCAATAAGAATAGAAATAATGGTTTTTGTTTTCATAAAGTTTAAGTATTAAATAATTAAAAAATCCTCGACTAAGGATTTTCGCACCTCAAAAAATCTAATAAAAAGAAAGTATTTTTGAGATGTTCTTTATGATACAGAGGGACTATTTTCCAAAAGAGAAAGCCAAGAAATAATCTTTCGTTGACTATACAAAAAATTAAATACCAGATTTTTAAAACGTTGGAATAACAATTCAAGTTTTGGATATAACAAATATTTATAAAATATAAATACCAAAAATAAAATGAGAAGCAAAGACGCGAGTAATAATAGCAAACTGGAAACTAATGGCGTTACTGATATTGTAAGCGCCTGCAGGGTAGAGATATGGTCTAAAATCATAGCGACAATATTGGTCGGACATACTGTTCCATCTATTGGAGAGGTGACACAGCCATAATCTGCGTTACTCATACCATGATTAAAAATGGAAAAGCCCAAAATAGCTATCCCGACGAAACTAATAATTAAAATTGATGTAAATAAATATTTCATAATATTTATTAAAAGTATATACCCCTAGGGGGTATAGTCAAGGTGAAACTGTGGAAAACTAAAAAAATCTAAAACTTTGCTTTTTATAGTTTTTTATTCAGCCTCTTCCGGCTTCGTCTCCTGAAGCTTGAAAGATTCTTTTACGCGAATTTCAAGCTCGTCTATACTATGGAAACCAGTCAATACGTCTTCATCAATAACTAATGCGGGAAGCTTTGTATCTTCTATTTTGTATATTTGAAGCATCGCCTTTACAGCTGAAAGATCAATACTATAATCAAAAGAGTATACGCGGAGTTCCGGATATTTATCCCTGAGAGCTGAAAGGGCTAGTCCCTGCTTTTCACATTCACTGCAATTTTCCGCGGTGGTATAAAAATAAAGAATAAATGCGGATTTTGTATTACAACGGGCAGAAATCTTTTTTGTTAAAAGATAGTCTTTAATTTCAAGCAGAGAATAATATTTTTTAAGATAGGAAACTGTGTCAGTCATACCAAGATTTTCTTGCCCCCATTCTAGTTTACGTCCCAATTCGCCCAGCTCACCGGAAATTACAGAGTCAGAAATATTTTTACAAGACAATTCTGAAAGTAAAGAAAATTGAGTCTCGGAAGATAGAATATCAATAGAAATTTTATCTTGAATTAATTTTAATTGATCAATTTTTTTGTTGCCAAAATAATTACTGACATAACTGGCACTTAGGAAAAGTCCAACTGTAAATAAAAAGACAATTACATATTTTTTCCAATCAATAGGGTTCTCGGTCATATATTTATCTCCATCCTGGTTTCCTGGATAAAACAGTATTATAAACCGCTTTTAAAAGCCAGAACGGACCAATAGCGCTGAAAATTAAAAGAAAGTAAATCATATCAAAAGAAAAACCCCATTTGCCTTCAGTCATTTTTCTCCCCAAGATTATTGAAAACATTATTAAAAAATATAATATTACAACAATAAAAAATAAAGTCTGAGTATTGATGAAAAATGGATCAAGATAATCTACCTTATTCGGCAAATAAAGACCTATGGCCTGAAATTGAATAATTTTTGAAAATAAAAAACTACCCAAACTATAAATCATTTTCCCAAAAAGAAAACCGACTGCAAAAATGGAAATAATGCTGGAAGGTATGGTAAAGAGTGAAAAATTGCCGTAATTTTTTCTAAAAAGTATTTTCCGATAATCAATCGTATTGTTTATAAATCCATAAATCCAACGCAATCTCTGTCTATAAAGTTTTTTAACTGTTAAAGGAGTACTGGTATAAACATAAGCGTCATTGCATTGTTCTATTCTGTAATGATTTTTCTGCATTCTGTAAGCGATTTCCATGTCTTCCGTATTATGCGCGTGACGATAAGGACCTAAATCGTCAAAGACTTTTTTGCGAAAGATAGTTAAAGGGCCGGGGGTAACATGAATAGCCCCCAAAAAACCAAGCATTTTTTTGATATAAACAGACATATCATATTCAGCTTTTTGAGCATTTTGAATTATATTTTTGGATCTGAAAGCTATAATTGACGGAGCCACTGCCATAATATTAGGATCCTTTTCAAAATAACTCATGACACGAACAAGGGATTCAGAATCTGCCACAGAGTCAGCATCAAGACAACCCAAAAAATCAGTTTGAACGTGTTTGAGACCTAGATTCAGGGCAGTGTACTTACCGCCATTTTCTTTATGGAAAATTCTTATATTTGGATACTTAGAAAATTTTAAAATGGCGTTCCAGGTGCCATCAGTGGATCCGTCATCGATTAAAAAAATTTTAATCTTATCTTTCGGATAATTTAAGTTAAGTAAAGAACGTACTGTTTTGTAAATTGTTTTTTCTTCATCCCAACAAGGAACAATAATCGTTACTTTCGGATATTTAGCAAGTTTAACTGGTTCATTTCTTATAATTATTTTTTTTCTATTCTCAAGAAAAGTAATCAGAAAAAACACCTGTACATAAACAGACAAAAAGGTCAAAATATAGAATACTGCGCTCGAAAATGAAACCATATTATATAACTGTGTAAATTACATCCCTCCTTCTGTTTTATTCGCATCCGTATTTGCGCAACAAGCACAAACACCATTCACACATTTGCCGCATTTACAACCAAAAATCATCATCACAGCCGAAATGCCTACCAATACGTAAACTACTGCTTCCAGCACAGGCACAGAACCCAGAATCATATTTACAACATTCCAACCCTCCACACTACCTAAAAGCATACCCAAACCTACTAAACCCCAGTTTACTCCTCCTACAATTACCAGAATCCTACCAACTATAGCAGTAGTACAACTTCCTTTTTTACAACAATCCTTACACATAATGTTATGTTAATAAAGTTAGTTTATAATATATCCACTCAAACGACATTTTAAGTGGGTTTAAATAACATAAGATAATTATACCACATCCCTAAAAGTGCTTCAACAGAAAGTCAACAACAAAATGCTTAATCAAAGTAATTTTTCAATCTTGTGATTTTTTCGTGCTGGCGGAGTTTTTCGTGTACTTTGGCTTCTATTTGACGGATACGTTCACGGGTAACACCAAATTCCTCTCCTACCCGCTCCAGAGTATGTTGAATACCGTCCACTAATCCATAACGCATTTCCAGTATTTTACATTCCTTCGGATTAAGTTCATTTAAAACTTCACGAATCTGATCAGATAAAATCCTACGAGAGGATTCTTGATCAGGACGCAGAATTTTATCATCAGGAATAAAATTCTCAAGAGTTGATTTATCATCATCATCTCCTACCGGTTGTTCAAGAGAAACAGTTTCCTGACTAATATTTTCGATTACGTGAATTTTCTCAACAGGAATATTCATCTCTGTGGCAATTTCTTCTGCTAATGGTTCTCGTCCTAAGTCTTGGCTGAGTCTTCGGTATGTTTGTTTGTATTTTGAAATAGTCTCCACCATATGCACCGGTATACGAATAGTTCTACTTTGGTCAGCTAAAGCACGGGTAATAGATTGACGAATCCACCAAGTAGCATAAGTAGAAAATTTATATCCCTTAGTCCAATCAAATTTTTCAACTGCTTTAAATAATCCTAAATTCCCTTCTTGAATCAAATCTAAGAGACTTAAATTAGCACTTCTACCTACATATTTTTTAGCAATTGAAACCACTAAGCGTAGATTCGCTCTGGCTAATAAATTTTTCGCCTCCGGATCACCTAGCTCTATGCGTTTAGCGAGATATTTTTCATCACCTGCATGAATAAGCGAATACTGTCCTATTTCTTTCAAATACATTTGAATAGAATCATGGATGGTGGATTTATTTAGATCTTTATCAATACTATCATTATCTAGATTAAGCAAGTTTCCACCTTCCAGTACATCTATGCCTGCAATGGCAAATTTCTCATACAGTTCGTCTAGGAAGAAAATATTATTCTCAACATCCGGAAAAGTCTTTAATATTTCATCATAAGTGATAAATCCTCTTTTTCGCCCCTTTTCTATCAATTCACTCGAGAGACGAGTAAAGGCATCTGCTTTTTTTTCTGCAGAGGTCAGTTTTTTAAGAGCCTTTGTTTTTAAGGGTTTTTTAGCTTTTTTCACTATCTTTCTTTTTTTAACTGATTTCTTATTTTTTTTCCCCGATGTTTTTAGCCGGGATCCCGACTTTTTTAGACGTCGGGACTTTTTTAATATTTTCTTTTTATTTTTCATTTTCATATATTTTTTAATTAATGACCACGACTATTTTTAATTTCTTCTTTTTTCTTAATTATTTCATTTATCTTTTTCAAAATTTCCATCTCCTCTTTTTTATTTTTAAAATTATTAAGTTCCATCATCTTTTTATTCAGTTCTTCGTTTAAATACTCCTCCTCAATATTTAACAGCATTTCATCTACATCTTTTTGCAAATTCTCGCTGTTTAAATAAAATTCCTCCGCTTCATAAATTAAATCTTCCTTCATATCTTTATAAATTTCTTTCGCTTTGTCTAATTTTTGAAAAATCAATTCCGGATCGATGGTTTTATTTTGAATATTCTCCTGCCAAAAGGCTATGCCCAGAAGTCTGCGTTCAATCGGATCTTTCCTCATTTTTTTCTCCACATTTTCTTTAGCAGTTTTTATCTCTTCTGTTTCAAACTTCAACTCAGACTGAACTTTTTTCAGATCTTCTAAAAGAGCATTCTCGGCTATGCCGGATTTATTGCTGATAATTTTAATAAAATGTGATTTTTCGATGGCACTTTCAATGGAATCGACATACGGTAATATTTTTTCTCTTATTTCCCTGCCTACTTTACGCATATCTTCTTTGTGACTATTCAAAATTTTGTCCAAAAGAAATTCTATGATGTGCTTTGAGTTACGAATAGCCGTGCGCCACGCATCTGTGCCATTTTGGGAAATTAAATCTGCTGGGTCAATCTCTTCTGGCATAGAAACTACTTTTACATCCATACCGAAAGAGAGAGCAATTTTGCCGGCCCGGGAAGAAGCATTAAAACCCGCCCGATCTGCGTCAAAAGCCAGAATAATATTCCCGGAAAGACGGTGTAATAATCCTAAATTTGAAACGACATTTTCTTTGGAAACCGTAACATCTGAAAGAGCTGTACCAGAAGTAGCTACGGTATTTCTAAATCCAGCCTGATGAGATAAGATCAAATCCATTTGTCCTTCCACCAGAATAGAAAAATTATTTTTGCGAATTGATTCTTTGGCCTTATCTAATCCATATAAAACCGCCGATTTACTGAAGATTGGGGTGTCCGGGCTATTCAGATATTTGGCTTGTTCATAACTGGAAATTTCTCCGCCAGAGGCGGATCCGCCTTCGGCGGAAAAAATCCTGCCGGAAAAAGCGATAATGCGACCACTTGAATCAGAAATTGGAAAGATGATTCTTCCACGAAATCTGTCATAAAATCCTTTCTCTGTTTCCTTTATCAAACCAGCAAGTTCAATTTCTTTATCAGAAAAACTTTCGGATTTTAAATAATTAAATAGGCTTCTCCATTCTGGTAAAGCAAAACCAATTCTAAAATCTTTGATAGTTTTTTCTTCTAAACCTCTTGACTTCAAATATTCTAGTATTTTCTTATTTTCTATTAAATTTTTTTCAAAAAACTTGGTGGCCTCCTCCATCGCTCTGTATAATTTTTCTTTCTCTCCTTCTTTTTCTTTACTGTACTGTACTAAAGGAACTCCCGCCCGCTCTGCCAGGATTTTTAAGGCGCCCTTAAAATCAAGCCCTTCAAATTCTTCAATAAAAGAAAAAATATCGCCTTTGGCTCCGCAACCAAAACAATAATAACTGGCTCGATTCGGCGACACGAAAAAGGACGGCGTTTTTTCGTTATGAAACGGGCATTTGGCTTTAAAATTGGCGCCTGCCTTTTCCAGTTTTATGTAGGAAGAGACTATTTCTTCGATTGAAAGCCTCTCCTTAATTTGTTGCACGGGAGAGTTCATATGATTTTATTCCTCTTCTTCTGCTAAAGAAACTTTGCTCTTAAATCCAGTACCGGCTGGAATTAAACGTCCAATAATGACATTTTCCTTCAAACCTCTTAGAGAGTCAACTCCGCCTTTCACCGCGTTCTCGATGAGCACCCGGTTAGTATTTTGGAAAGAGGCAGCAGAGAGCCAACTCTTAGTACGCAGAGATACCTCTGTAATACCAAGCACAATCGTTTCCGCTCTGGCTTCCTCTTGTTTTAATTTAGCTACTCTTTCATTTTCTTCAATAAAGGCTGTATTCTCAATAATATCACCGATGGAAAAATTAGTTTCGCCGGCATCTTTTATTTTTTTGCGTGAAAACATTTGGCGAACAATTATTTCAGTGTGTTTTCTGGAAATCGAGGCGCTCTGCAGTTCATAAACTTTGTTTATTTCTCGAATGATGTATTCTTCAACCAATTCTTTAGCCCCGAATTTAAATATTTCAGCAATATCCGCAGACCCGTCAGTTAGAAGCTCGCCTTTCTTTACTTTCTGGCCCACTTTTACTATCGGCGTTCTGCGGAATGGTACAGTGTATTCTATTTCATTAGATTTGCCATTTTTAACATCAGAAAGCACTTTAATTATTTTTTCTTTCGCATCTTTATCTTTTATTTCAAAAACTTCCCCATCAGTTTCAGAAACTATGGCTGGATTTTTGGGAATACGTCTTTCAAAAATTTCTTCAATACGAGGTAATCCTGTAGTAATGTCTGTGCCAGCCACTCCTCCGGCATGAAAGGTACGCAGAGTAAGCTGAGTACCTGGTTCTCCTATGGCTTGAGCGGCGATAATACCAACCGCTTCTCCCAAGTCAACAAGACGATTTCGTCCCAAATCCAATCCATAACACATCTGACAAAGCCCGTGAGTGGTACGGCAAGTAAGCGGAGAACGAACAAACACTTTCTCAAAACCCAATCCTTCAATTTTGTGTGCTTCCTCTTTGGTAATCAAAAATCTTTTTTTGTAAATTATTTTGCCATCTTTGTCTTTTAGGTCACCTGCCAATACACGTCCACTGATATTTTTTGAGAGAGGAATTTCAATTCCGGAGATATTTTCTCGACTTACTATCTTTCCTTCTTTTGTTCCACAATCTTTTTCAGTAATAACTACATCCTGCGCAACATCAACCAATCTGCGAGTCAAATATCCGGCTTTAGCAGTGTTTAAAGCGGTATCTGAGGCCCCCTTACGAGCACCGTGAGTAGTAACGAAATATTCAATGGGAGAAAGTCCTTCTTGATAACTAGGAATGATAGGAAATTCCAATGTTTTACCTTGATTGTTTTGAATAAGACCCTTCATTCCCGTCATTTGGATTAAAGAGGTCATAGTGCCCCTGGCTCCGGACATAAACAAATCGTAAGTGGAACCATTTTTATCAAGAGTCTTGGGAAGAACTTTTTCCAATTCTTTTTTAGCATAAGTCCAAATTTCAATAATTTTTTGATATCTTTCTTCTTCGGAAAGAAGGCCCTCTTTCCATTCTGAGATTGTTTTTTCCTCCAATTTCCTCCCCTCTTCAACAATCTTTGCTTTTTCAGAAGGCACTTTGACATTATCCAATCCCCAAGTGGTGCCGGAGAATGTGGAATATTTGAAACCGAAACTTTTTATCTTATCCAAAATAGGAGGAGTGTCATCCACCCCATAGTGTATAATAAGCTCATCAACAAGAGAAGATAATCTCTTTTGGGTCATTTCATCACTGACATAAGAAAAATCACTCGGTAAAATGCTGTTAAAAAGAAGTTTGCCAACGGAAGTATCAAAAAATCCTTCATTAAATTTAAGGTATTTGCGATTGTTCGTTGCCAGAACTTTTATCTTGGCTCTAAGAGAAACAACTCCATATTCATAAGCAGTGATGGCAGTATTGGGACTGGAAAAATATTTACCTTCACCGAGTTCACCATCAACGGATTTAGTCATCCAGTAAGATCCAAGTACTATATCCTTGCTGGGATGCACTATCGGGTCGCCGTTTTGAGGTTTAAGAAGATTTTTATTAGCAGCCATTAATTCTTTGGCTTCCCATTGAGCCTCTTCTAAAAGAGGAACATACACCGCCATTTGGTCTCCGTCAAAGTCAGCGTTAAAAGCCTGGCAAACAAGCGGATGCACTTGAACAGCATTTCCTTCAATCAGAATCGGATTAAAAGCCTGGATACCCAGACGATGAAGAGTGGGGGCGCGGTTTAAGAGAACATATTTTCCTTGAATTACTTCTTCTAACATCGCCCAGACTTCTGGAGTGCGTTCTTCTATAAGTTTATTGGCCCCACGAATATTAAATGCCAATTCAGCTTGTAAAATTTTAGAAATGACAAACGGCCTAAAAAGTTCAAGAGCCATATGTTTTGGCAATCCGCATTGATTAAGTCTGAGTTCCGGACCAACCACAATAACCGAACGACCCGAATAATCTACGCGCTTACCGAGCAAATTCTGACGAAACAAACCTTGTTTGGATTTTAGATTATCGGATAAAGATTTCAGGGGACGTTTTTGAGATTGACTCATGGCAGCACTGTCATTTTGTTTAGCAATTGAATTGTCTATAAGCGCATCCACTGCTTCTTGAATAATTCTTTTTTCGTTTCGTAAGATTACATCTGGTGCATTTATTTCTTTCAATTTTTTCAAGCGATTATTGCGATTTATTACTCGGCGATAAAGGTCATTCAAATCTGACGTTGCATGGCGTCCTCCGTCTAAGGCAACCATCGGACGCAAAACTGGAGGAATAACCGGAATAACAGTCAAAAACATCCATTCTGGACGAATGCCGGCATAAGTCATAGCGCGAATCAGTGAGAGTCTTTTCTGTAATTTTTCTTTTTCTATGATACTTGCCTTTTCAATCATTTTCTCGGTGTGAATTTTTAATTTATTCAAATCAAGATTTTTGAAAATAGAATAAATAGCTTCAGCCCCTATGTTTGCTTCAAAACAAATACTGTATTTCAAAGAATAGTGATGAAAAGAAATTTCATTTAGAACTTTTCCTTCATAAATTTCCAAAATTTCTTTTTTAGTATTAGAAAATAAATCTTTTAATCTTTTACGAGTATCATCGTCGGCTGCATTTTTTAATTTAGCTTTATATTCTTTTTCTAAGTTACTAATTATCTTTTCTTTTTCATCTTCATGCACTTTGGTAATGATGTATCCGGCAAAATATATTACCTTCTCAAGATCGGATACTGAGATATTCAGAAGAATGCTCATGCGAGAGGGCACTCCCCGCAAAAACCAAATGTGAGCAACGGGTGTTGACAACTCAATATGCCCCATTCTTTCGCGCCTGACAATAGAACGAGTTACTTCCACCCCGCATTTTTCACAAATAATATCTTTATAGCGAATGCGACGATATTTTCCGCAATAACATTCATAATCTTTTTCCGGTCCGAATATTTTTTCATCAAAAAGACCTCCTCGTTCAGATCTACCTGTACGATAATTTATGGTTTCCGGTTTAGTGACTTCTCCATATGACCAATCTTTTATCTGCTCGGGTGATGCGAGTTTGAGCGAAATATAATCAAAATCAGTTTTATTAAGAGTTTTCATATTTTTTCAAATTAACATCAAGCGCAAGTCCTCGCAAATAATTAAGCAAAACATTGAATGAGGCGGGGGAATTTGGCGGTTTAATGATTTCATTTTTTATAATAGAATCGAATGTCTGAGAACGACCCAAAATATCATCGGACTTGATGGTAAGCATTTCTCGCAAGGTATAGGCTGCTCCATATCCTTCCAGGGCCCAAACTTCCATTTCTCCAAATCTCTGTCCTCCGCCTTGAGCTTTTCCTCCCAAGGGCTGTTGAGTAATAAGAGAATAAGGCCCGATGGATCGCATATGGATTTTATCTTCTACCATATGATGCAGTTTCAACATATACATATAGCCGACAGCCACATCCTGGTCAAAACTCTCTCCGGTACGCCCGTCAAAAAGTTTTAATTTGCCATTTTCTGGGAGTCCGGCCTTTTTTAATTCCTCTTTTATTTCTTCATGACCGGCTCCCAAAAATGGAGGAGTAATGGCTTGATAACCTAGAGTATTAGCTGCCATGCCAAGATGCATTTCTAAAATTTGTCCTAAATTCATACGAGAAGGAACACCCAGAGGCGAAAGTATTATATCAACCGGTATGCCTTCTGCTGTGTAAGGCATATCTTCCTCTGGAAGGATTCTAGAAATAACTCCTTTGTTTCCGTGTCGTCCAGAAAGTTTGTCTCCAACTGAAATATTTCTAATTTGAGCAACCTCAATAACAATTTTCTTAATGATCCCTGCCTCAAGAGTATGACCCAAATCACGAGAGAAAATTTTAATACCGATAATACGTCCGCGTTTCCCATGTTCCATACGAAGGGATGTGTCCTTAACATCACGCGCTTTTTCGGCAAAAATTGAACGCAACAGCCGTTCTTCCGGAGTAAGTTCAGTTTCACCTTTAGGTGTAATTTTACCGATCAAAATATCATTTTCTCTGACTTCGGCCCCAATACGAACAATACCGTCTTCATCCAAGTCTTTAAGTTTCAATTCCCCGACATTAGGTATGTCCCGAGTAGTAATTTCAGGTCCAAGTTTGGTATCACGAACCGTGCAGACAAATTCTTCAACATACACGCTGGTAAATTTACTTTTCTTTACCAGCCGTTCGGAAATAATGATAGCATCTTCATAGTTTGATCCAGACCAAGACAAGAAAGCGATAAAAACATTCTGGCCGATTGAAATTTGTCCATCTACAGTGCTTGTTGTATCGGCCAATACATCACCCTTCTTTACTTTTTGACCAATATCTACTGCTGGACGTTGATGAAAGGCAGAGAAATTGTTATTTCTCAAAAAATTAACGAGAGGATATATTTTTTCTGTTTTTCCCTTTACTATTATTTTTTTTGCATCCAAATAAGAAACAACTCCATCCTCCGAGGCAAGAACCATTCTACCGGAGTCACGAGAAGCCAAGGCCTCAACACCTGTTGCCACCAATGGTATTTCTGGAAGCACACAAGGAACAGCTTGTTTTTGCATGTTAGATCCCATCAGTGCTCGATTAGCATCATTGTGTTCCAAGAAAGGGATCATAGAAGTAGCTATGGAAAAACCTTGATTAGCTGCTACATCAATAAAATCAACTTGATCGCGAGTAATCATACCCGGACTGGTTTTTACTCTAGTTGCTACTTTTTCCTCTGTTATTTTCCCATTTTCATCGTAAGGAACTCCAGCATGAGCAATATTATATTTTTCTTCCTCGAGGGCATTCAAATACTGGATTTCTTTGGTAATTTTACCATTCTTTACTTTTATATATGGAGTTTCAATAATTCCGAAATCATTAATTTTTGCATAAGTGGAAAGATGTAAAATAAGTCCGATGTTAGGACCTTCTGGCGTGTGAATTGGACAAACTCTTCCATAGTGACTTGGATGTACATCTCGCACCTCGAGACCTGCACGTTCACGAGTCAGACCACCAGGACCAAGGGCTGAAAGAGTACGCAAGTGCTCCACTTCGCAAAGTACATTTTCTTGCGCCATAAATTGTGAAAGTTGATTGGTAGTAAAAAATTCCTTGATGCGGGCTTGAAGTGGGCGCTGATTGATAATGTGAATAGGCATAGCAGTATCAACGTCAATAATAGACATTCTGTCTTGAATATTTCTTTTAATCTGCATCATGCCTGTGCGTACTTTTTGCTGAAGCATTTCTCCAACAAATCGAACACGTCTTTGCCCCAAATGGTCTATGTCATCAGATTTGGCGCCCAGAGTATTGTTCAAGACAATAATATTCGCAATTACTGTCATCAAATCTTCTTTAGAGATAGTTCGGCGAGCAAGTTCTTTTTCCTCTAATGACTTATCGAAACGTTTATTGAATCTATACCGTCCGACTGGAGAAAGATCGTATCTTTCGGGAGTAAACAAAGAATTAATAAATTCCTTGGCATTTTCAGGTGTAGCCATGTCTCCGTCTCTTAAACGTTTATATATTTCAATATATGAATCATTTAATGTTTCAGCGACATCCTTCGCTAAACAAGCCTCAATTACTTCTTTGCAATTAGGAGTTTTCTCAAATGCTTTTAATATCATTTCATTTGTGTTATAACCCAGAACACGCAATAGGGCTGTGGCAGGAAATTTTCTTTTTTTGTCTATCCTTATATAAATTGCTCCATCCGATTCTGATTCTATTTCAATCCAAACTCCGCGAGCTGGAATAATTTTTGCTCCAAAATATTTTTTACCTTTATTTTCAGATTCAGTGAAAAAAACTCCGAAAGAACGCGCCAGTTGAGGGACAATGACACGTTCCACTCCATTTATAATAAAAGTTCCGTGCGAGGTCATTAAGGGAATTTCCGACATGAAAATCTCCTGTTCTTTAACCGTACCTAATATTTTGTTCATTAATTTTACCCGAGTTTTAAGGAGCCCTTGATACGATAGTTTATTTATTTTAGCTTCATTCTCTTCACAATTTGGTTCGCTAATAGAAAAAGATGTGAAATCAAGTTCAAATTTTTTTCCAGAGTAATCTATGATTGGAGAAAATTCCTTAAAAACTTCTTTCAAGCCCTCTTCTACCAGCCATTTATAGGATTTAGTTTGAGCTTCTATTAAATTTGGAAATTCTATTAGTGGGTTTTTATACCTCGAAAAATATTTTTTCGGACGTTTTTCTGTTTGCATGGCTAATTTTTAAGGAGTAAAACGATTATAAAAATGCCACCCTGTTAAATAACTTTTGCTTAGTAAAAGTTGAAACCCGATAGATTTCATTTAACAGGGTCAAGAAAAATATAGTTATTGTATTCCTTATTTTTCTAAAAATTATTTAGATATTTATGATTAAGCTTTATTAATACAAACGGAGATACATCCGAAACTCAATCAATCTCTTGTTTTCTAGTATACTCATTTCCCATTTTTTGTCAAACTTATTTGGGGATTATCTACTTTTCTTCCACTCCTCTATTTTTTTGTGATTCCCAGAAAGTAAAACCTTGGGCACTTTGTAATTTTTGTTTTTCCATTTTAAAATCTCCGGACGAGTATAAACTTCACTGAAAGATATTCTTTCTTCTTCTAAAGATTCATACTTACCTAAAACCCCTTTGATTTGACGAGAAATACAATCCACTAAAATCATTGCCGGAATTTCCCCGCCAGTTAAGACGTAGTCCCCTATTGAAAATTTTTTGGTTTTCAAAATTTTATCTATTCGCGCATCAATGCCTTCATAGCGTCCACAAATTAAAATTATATCAGTATATTTTTTAGAAATTGTTTTTGCATAATTTGTCGTGAATTTTTCAGCGTTTGGAATAAAGTTGATTATTAGAACTTTTTCGTTCTTGCCCTTCGACAAACTCAGGGCCTTCGCTACTGCTTTCAGTAGTGGCTTGGCTCGCATTACCATTCCAGGACCCCCACCATAAGGTTTATCATCCACTGGTTTATAATTGTTTTTACTTCCTTTTATAAAATCTCTGGGACTATAAAATTTCACTGAAATAAGCTTATTTTTTATGGCTCGTCCAATAATAGACTCATTTAAATAAGAGCTAAACATATCAGGAAATATAGTAACGATGTGAAATTTTATCATAAAAAATTGCTTGCCCGTCCGAAGCCTTGGCGAAGGAGGGTAATAATATAAAATCGCATAAGTTAATAATACATAAAAAAGAGCCCCGATTCAAATCGGGGCTCTTTTAAGAAAAACTAAATCCCTTTCAAATCTTCCATTGCCTGATCTACAGTTTTTGTTGCCATTCCTCCATTAGCGGGTCTTGCTTCAGACCTCATTCCACCTTCTGGCTCATTAATCTTTAAATTCACTCGAGCATTATTCTTCATACCTATGATTCGCAATAGGGTACGAATAGCTTTGGCTGTGTTCCCCATCCTTCCGATAATCTTGCCCATATCGGCAGGATTTACGGTAAGACTAATGAGCACACCCATCTCATCAACAGTGCGATCGATTTTTACATCGTTCGGATTGTCAACTAAAGCTTTTACTACATATTCCAGAAATATCTTGTCTGCGTCTTGCATATGTGTTCAGAAATATTTTATTTTTAATCTTTAATAATTATATGAGCAGTGTTACGACCAAAATAATTATTACCACTGCTTGCTACTAAGTATACACAACTATTTCTTCGCTTTCAATTCTTTCTTCTTCTGGGTCGGTTTCTTTTTTGGTAATACATTTCTTTTTTTCCCTTCTACTGCTTTCTGGTGCACCATAAAATTATGCATGGTATCAGAAAGCTGGGCACCTTTTGACACCCAATATTTTATCCTATCAATTTTAAAATCAGTTTCCCCCGCTTTCGGATTATAAGTACCGACTATTTCCAAAAATTTTCCACTTTTGGTGCTATTTTTTGAATCAGTCAAAACAGCCCGAAACGATGGGTCATTTTTTCTGCCGATTCTTTGCAATCTTATTTTTAACATAAAGACAGTCTAACATAACTTACAAAAAAGGCAAATAAAAAAAATTATGTTATATTTAATAACAATGAGAAAGGAAGCAAAAAAAATTACGAAAACAACACAGGGTGTCATATCAATTTCTTCTAAAGGTATTGGGTATGTTAAGGTTCCTGATTTTGAGGAGGACCCAGAAATTGATTTCAGGCATTTAAATACGGCTCTACACGGCGATACTGTCGAGATAATATTGCATTCAAAAGGACATGGACGGCTTACGGCAGAAGTATTAAAAGTGATCTCCCGGGCAAAAATCGGCTTTTCGGGAGTTTTAGAAAAGGAAAATGGATTATATTTTCTAAAACCTGACGACACTAAAATGTATACAGACATATTAATACTTCCGAAAATGTCGAATGGCGCAAAAGCTGGACAGAAGGTCTATGCAGAAATAACTTCTTGGAAAGATCCACTTAAGGCGCCAGAAGGAAAAGTAATAAAAATTTTAGGAAAACCTGGAGAAAACAATGCAGAAATGCATGCTATCGCTATGGAGAAAGGTTTTGACAGTGATTTCCCCCAAAAAATAAAAGAAGAAGCTAAAAAAATTAAATATCTTGGAATAAAAAACGAGGATTTCACGAAACGACGCGATTTCAGAAAAATTCTCACTTTTACTATTGACCCTGAAGATGCAAAAGATTTTGACGACGCTATTTCTTTTAGAGAAATAAGTGGAAACGAACCCACCGACACTAAAGCTATGGCGGGCATGTATGAAATAGGCATACACATAGCTGATGTTTCCCATTATGTAAAGATTGGAGGTGAACTTGACCACGAAGCGAAAAATAGAGGAACTTCCGTATATTTAGTTGATAGGACTATACCAATGCTACCAGAAATACTTTCAAATGATTTATGCTCTCTATTGCCTAATAAAGACAGGCTCACTATCAGTGCAGTTTTTATTATGGATAAAAATGCTCTTATAAAAAAGGAGTGGTTCGGGCGTACTGTGATCCATTCTCAAAAAAGGTTTACTTATGAAGAAGCAGAGGAATCCATAAAAAAAATAAAATCGCCGTTGCATAAAGAACTTTCTATTTTAAATAATTTGGCAAAAAAATTAACCAAAGAAAGATTCGCCAACGGCGCAATATCGCTTGACCAAGAAGAAATAAAATTTATTTTAGACAAAAATGGAGTACCGATAAAAGTAATAAAAAAAGAACGGAGTGATTCTAATAAATTAATTGAAGAATTTATGCTTTTAGCAAATAAAAAAGTGGCCGAAACCATTTCTAAGGGCACAAAAAAGGAAGGAAGTGTGTTCGTTTATCGTATTCATGACAATCCTAGTAAAGAAAAAATGGCCGATTTGGCATTTTTTCTAAGAAGTTTAGGATACAAAATATCTTTAATAGACGGAATAATACCAACATACGAAATAAATAATCTTTTTAAAAGTCTATCAGGCAAAAATGAAGAAAATACAGTGCACCGCGCAGTTATACGCTCCATGGCCAAAGCGATTTATTCCACAAAAAATGTCGGGCATTATGGTCTGGCTTTTGAATATTATGCCCATTTTACTTCCCCTATCAGACGATATCCTGATATAGTGGTGCATAGACTTTTGACTGATTATCTGAAAGGGTTGAAAGTAGGTAAAGAAAAATTAAGCATCTATGAAGAAATTTCTAGAAAATCATCAGAACAAGAGAAACGCGCTTCCGATGCGGAGCGAGCTTCTATAAAATATAAACAAGTTGAATATATGTCTTCTCGTGTCGGCCAAATATTTAAGGGGATTATAAGTGGAGTAACGGAATGGGGTGTTTATGTAGAAGAAATGGAAACAAAATGTGAAGGTTTGGTGCGAGTGAGAGATATGCAGGACGATTTCTATGTTTTTAATGAAAAAAAATTAGAATTAGTTGGACAAAAGAAAAAGAGAAAATATCGCTTGGGTGATTGTATTAAAATAAAAGTGAAAAATGTCGATTTGGAAAGAAAAACGATAGATTACCTATTAATATGAGGCCTGTTTCTCACTCAAAAATTAAATTTGGATTTTGGATAATATCCGCCATTATCATCGGTGTATTTTCTGTATCTTTCTTTTTAGAAAATATTGGATATAAAAAAACAATAAAACCATACGAAAATACAGCCATAGCGGTAGAATCTTTGACAACCAAAGAAACAACACCAAAATATTTCTATTCTATAAAAGATCCTAAAAATCTAAATCAAAAACCAAGAGTTTCAGCCGAAGCTTATCTAGTGGGTGACTTAGATACAGGAGAAATTATTTTAACAAAAAATCAAGACCAACAATTTCCGATCGCTTCAGTTTCTAAACTCATGACTGCTTTTGTTGCTGCAGAATTGATGAATCCGAATGATATAGCTAAGGTCTCTAAAAAAGCATTGGGAACATATGGAGAAAATGGCAACTTAAAATTGGGAGAAAAAATAAAAATTACAGATCTTATTTATCCTCTGCTCTTAGAATCAAGCAATGACGCTGCAGAAATAATAGCCGAATATTTCGGTCGAGATACTTTCATAAAAAAAATGAATCAGACAGCCAGCAAATTAGAATTATCTAAAACTACTTTCGGGGATCCGAGTGGGCTTTCTCTCAAAAACCAATCGACTGTTTTTGATATGTTTAAACTAGCTGGATATTTAAATCAAAAAAAACCAGACCTATTCCAAATCACAACCAAACGCAGTTATTCCAACAAAAAACACAATTGGTCCAGCAATAATCAATTTTTACACGAGGAAGGGTATCTCGGCGGTAAAAGCGGATATACAGATCCCGCTTTACAAACAGTTGTTTCTCTTTTTTCAATTCCTTTATCAGAAACTGGAGTACGCCATATAGCTATTATTCTTTTACAAAGCAAAGACCGCTTCAAAGATGTAGAAAATATTCTAAAATATTTAAACAAAAATATATATTATGGCGGGGAGGCAGATGCTAATACAGCTTGGGTGAAAGAAAGAACTGATATGCCTGAAATATATGACAAAGATTTTGTAACCCTCCTCTTAGGCGGAGATATAATGCTTGATCGCGGAGTTAAAAACTCCGTAAATAAAAATTTTAACGGAGATTATTCAGCACTTTTTGAAAAATTGGGAATCTTGAAGAAATCTGATATTGTTTTTGCCAATCTAGAAGGTCCAATATCTGACGTAGGGAAAGATATGCGCAATTTATATTCATTTAGAATGGATCCCTCCGCCGTACCTGCCTTGAAGGGCGCAGGAATCTCTGTAGTTTCAGTTGCCAACAATCATGTTGGAGATTGGGGGCGTGATGCCTATATTGATACTTTGGCACATTTAAAAGAGAATGAAATTTCATATGTTGGTGGAGGGGCAAATGCAAGCGAAGCAGAAAATCCTGTAATTATAGAAAAATATGGAATTAAGATAGGATATTTAGGATTTTCCGATGTCGGACCTGAATGGATGAAATCAACTGAAAATCAAGCCGGTGTTCTGCTTGCCAATAATCCGCGTTTTGATGAAATAATCCAAAATGCCTCAAAACAAGTTGAGTATTTAATAGTTTCAATACATTTTGGTGAAGAATACCAAACTAAACACAATGCCAGACAAGAATACTTAGCCCACAAAGCCATAGATGCTGGGGCTAAAATAGTAATCGGCCATCATCCTCATGTGATAGAAGATACGGAAGTTTATAAAAATGGTTTTATTGCTTATTCTTTGGGCAATTTTATTTTTGATCAAGGTTTTTCTGAAAATACCATGAAGGGAATGCTTCTTGAAATTAAATTGGAGAAAAATGGAAATATGTCTATCAAGAAAAATATTCTAAAATTGAATAAATTCTTCCAACCAGACACAATAACGGGAGGCAAGGAAGAAAAAATTGAATTTAATTAATAAATTTTGTTAAAAAGTTATTTCGCAATTGCGGTAGCTTCATCGAGTTTGACCGAAAGAAGTTTTGAGGCGCCGTCGTTGCCTATGGTTACGCCATAT
>Ga0209542_10007764_pt1 | contig 20277 bp, 20 predicted proteins | sample RifCSPhighO2_01_FD_184028 | JGI IMG/M metagenome (GOLD analysis project Ga0209542, IMG submission 184028) | Soil microbial communities from Rifle, Colorado - Rifle CSP2_plank highO2_0.1 (SPAdes) (version 2) | ecosystem: Environmental > Terrestrial > Deep subsurface > Rock core/Sediment ...
CGAACGGAAGACGCCGCGCGCTTGAAGACGCGCTCGCGCTTGACCAAAAAGTGCAGATGAACCAGTTCCTTACGGCAAACCCCGATGTCGAACGGGAACTCCAAAAAATCGAATCAAAGCACCTCTGGGCGCGCGCGCTTGCAAATACGATTACGGAAAAAGGAATCTATGCGCTTTTCGGGACCGTGTCACGAACCGTCGCGGTCGGGATGCTTGGCGCAATCGGCGCGCCATTAGCTGCCGCAGGCATGGGCGGATTTGTGGCGCGCGGCCGCGCAAAAGAAACGCTTCGCGAAGAAGCACGGCTCGCACGAAAAGGTGCAGGAAAAACATTTGAAGCCGTAAAAAGTACGGGCGAGCGTGTCAGGCGCGAATCGCGGGATTACGTGAAGGCCGAGGTTCTTGCAAAAAGGATTGACTCGCTCATCTATAAATCGCATATCTACGGGCCAAAAGGGGATCTTGCGGCGCAACAGCTCGACCGCCTCCTTAAGTACTCGGACGCAAAGCTCAAAGACGGCCTTATCAACTTCGGCGCGAGAGAAGAGGGAATCAAAAACCAATTCGAACTGATAAAAGAATTGGGCATGGCGCGCGCGGGCCTTGCGGCGAGAAACGGAAAATCGGAGACGCACGCGCGGCTTGAGGCGGTACTCAGAGGACGGAAAGAAAAAATATCCGCAAAAGAAAAAAAATATGTGCGCTCCCAGATTCTCAAAGGAGCGCTTCTTGCGGGAGGATTCGCAAGCGCAGGCCGCGCGGTTGCGGAATATTTCTATTCAGGAGACCGGCCGTCATATGTGCTTGCCGCGCCGGACGAAGAGGCTGAGATCGGACATGAAATTAAAAAAGCAACTGGCGCAGAAATGCGCGGGATTGCCCCTCCCGAAACGCCGCTTGCGACGCCTGACGAAGAAGCGGAAATCGGACGCGCGATCAAAAAGGCGACCGGCGCGGAATTGAAAGGGTCATTGGAATTTACGCCGGAGCAACTGACCGAAACAGTAAAATCAGGAGACTCGGTGTGGAAAATCGCGGAGCGCAAACTCGAAGAGCTTTACGGTACAAAATTCACCGAGCTCGACCCTGCGCGAAAGACCTATGTGATTGACGCCGTGAAAGACGAAATCGCCAAAAACCCGGAAAAGTTCGGGCTTGAGAACGCGGATAAGATAAAAATCGGACAGACAATAAATTTTTCCGGAATTCTTAACGACAAAGAACGAGTGGCCGACGTTTTCGCGCGCGCAAACGATCTTGACGACGCGGTGCGGGAAAGCATTGTCAAAAACAACAAGTTGATCGCGGATTGGGCCCACGATCACCCGCGAGAAGCGCTTACATCAGAGCGCGTTGAAGAAATTCTTCGCGCAAAACCAGGCAACGCAGAAACTCCGACAGACTATGGGCACGATTCAGGACCCCTACAAGATGAAAATTACTACCACGGCGTGAGCTTACCCGAGGTAGAAGCCTATGGCTCGCGAGAAGGCGCATTTTTTGGAAAACTCGCGGGGCTTTCAGACATCGAATACCGTGTGATCCGCGGACAAACCGTGGGGAAAATCCTTGCAGAGATCCCGTCGCGCGCTGAAGCTGAAGCGATCTATCAAGGCGGCATCCCGGGCCGCACCATCGAGCTCCCGTACCTCGAACAATACGACAGAAACGAATTCGAAGGGCACATTCGCCTTGCCGAACTCATCCGCCACTACATCGAGCAAAATCCCAACAAAGAATATTTCATGGATATGGAGGTTGACGATTTCTTCAAGGTCGCGGCTCCGGAGGAGGGGCCCGTGTTCCGCGGAGCCGCGGGATCTGAATTAATTGAGCCGGAAGAATTTGCGCAAAATCCGGTTGAGCGCGCACAAGGGAAATTCGCGCAAGAACCGTACAGCGCAGAATACACTCCGCCGGTTGAACGCGCGCCGGGAAAATTTGTACAAGAGCCTTACACCGCAGAATTTACTCCGCGTGATGAATTCGTAGGCGCCACAAAAATTTCAGGGGAAGACATCCGAAAATTCGGGTCTGCCGCAGAAGCGTTCATCGCAAAGGAACGGCTCGGCATGGTGCCGCAGGAATGGATGAAAATAAAATCAGTGAGTGTACAAGAGCTTCTCAAAGAAACGCCTGACGGAGGGCACGCCATGGACGAAGAAACGCTTTCGCGCTGGTATGAATCCAGGCGGCCGGCTCTTCCGGAAGAATACCGGTTTTTATCTTTCAAGCGCTACGCGATTCTTGCAGATGCCTTTCGGACAATGCTCGCCGGCCACACGGAACGCGCGTATCTCGAAGAGCTCCCGGTAGGCGAGCTTGCAAAAATATTCGTGCTCCAGACGACGAAATAAGCGAGAAAAAATCCCCCCGCTGTAAGGCCTGGGGATTTTTTTCTCTATTCTCGAAATATTCTAGTTATGCGGTTTCTGACGGCAGTAGCACCTCTTCCTTTTTTTCTTCGCGCATCAGACCGAGAGACATTTTGTGCTCCACCGCGTCAATCAATAAAATCCGGAACTGGTATTCTTTTCCGACTTCAAGCGCCGAGCGCATGCCCTCCTCATTCCCAAACTCTGAAATATGGACGAGCCCCTGGATGTTTGATCCTATCTCGACGAACGCGCCGAAGGGATTGAACTTTGTCACGCGGCCGGAAATAGCGTCGCCTTTTTTATGCGTCTCTGCAATTTTCTTCCACGGATCCTCCTTAAGCTGTTTGATTGAAAGGGATACTTTTTCTCCTTGAATATCGATAATTTTCGCCGCGAGGTGATCGCCCTGCTTTATATAGTCGCGCGGGTTTTCTACAAGGCCCCAATCGATTTCTGAAATATGTATGAGCCCCTCAAGCCCGTCGCCGAATTTCATGAACGCGCCGAAATCAACGACTCCCGTGATATCGCCCTCGATTTCATCGCCGATCTTATATTTCTGCAGAAGCGTTTTTACCTCGTCAGATTCTGAATCCTTTTCTGAAAATATGAGTTTTTGCTCTTTCGGATGCGCGTCAAGAATTTTCACCTTGAATGGAGTCCCGACGAGCTTTTTCAACTCCAAAAAAATCTTATCTTTGTCGCCGCCTTCAACGCGCGGATAGTGTTTGAGCGAGAGCTGGCTTGCGGGCAAAAACCCCCGGATGCCTTTATACTCGAGCAGGAGCCCGCCTTTATTCGCTTCGATAACCGTAAGCTCCAAAGACTCTTTTTTATCCATCGCCTCTTTGATATCAACCCAGCGCTTTTCCTCGCCCGCTTCTTTGAGCGAAAGCTCGATGTATCCTTCGTCGTTATCAACCTCGACAATCTTTCCGCTCACGGGATCTCCCGGGTTGAGACCCTTGATGATGTCTTGTGCGGCATAGTATTCGCGGCCGTAGATGATTCCTGTTCCCCGCGCGCCGAGATCGACATAGACACGCGTACCCTGCTTGTCGATCACAACTCCTTCGGCGAGTTCTCCCGGCTTTGCAAATGAATTCCCGGCAATTTTTAAAAGCGCCTCCATCGGATGGCGCGCGCGCGTAGCCGCCGAAGCGTCGTTGCGCGGCGAAACTGCGGTATCCGCGCTTTGCGGCTCGGGTTCTTTATTCCATGAAAAAATGCCCATGCGGAGTAGTATAGAAAGAATTTAGATATTTTACAAGTGAATAGCGCACTTTCTCCATTGGACGAGATTTGATAGAGTGATGACAATGAAAGTCGTGCTTCAAAGCCATAATCCTGAAATGTGCCTTATCTGCGAGCGTATTGATCTCATCCGAGAAGGGAAAAATCCTTTTTTCGTTGCCGAAGCAAAAACCGGCTTTGTTGTTTTGGGTGATTTTCAATTTTTCCGCGGATATACCCTTTTTCTCTCAAAAGAGCATACGCGGGAGCTCCATGAGCTTGATCCTGAAACGCGCAAGACATTTGTATGGGAGATGAGTGAGGTCGCGGCCGCGGTTATTCGCGCTTTTATTCCTGTTAAGCTTAACTATGAGCTTTTGGGAAACACCGACGAGCATATGCATTGGCATCTTTTTCCGCGCCACCACGATGATCCGAGTCCCCGAGGAACTGTTTGGAATATTGATCGTACGATTCGAAATGCCGAGAGCGTTCGGCCGGATTCCGATACGCTCGAAAGCATGAAGCAACAACTTCTCAACGAGCTTAAAAAATCTTCAACTATTGTCAGCAAAATCACCGATACTAAGCATTGACTTATGATCGACACAAAAGCCGCCTGCGGGCGGCTTTTTCGAGTTCGCTTACGGGCGTATGTCAGCAGATTATCCGTACACGGAATTTGTCGGGTTCCGAGGTCGCCTCGAGTTCCAACACCACTTCTTCTCCCGGCGCGATCTGGCAGGACGCGCCGCTCTGCCGATTCAATGCTTCGATGAGCTGGCCTGCGGAGAATCGATCGGGCGCGACAAAGATTTTGAACTTTTTGTTAACCCCAAGAATGACATTAATCCGCCGCGCCACTTCTGCGGGCGTCGTAAACCCCTGGATAATAAAATCGGAAACCCCGAGAGACTCTGAGCGCTTTTTATCCTCGTCAAGGCCGCGGTGGGATGAAACCGCTGTGGAAATTTTTGCCAAACGCGGATCATCTCGCATTTTTTCTATAAGCGCAAACCCATCCATGCCGGGCATCTTGATTCCCGTAAACACGATGTCGGGAAGTGACTGGCTTTCTTGAAGCATTTTGAACGCGGTCTCTCCGTCAGACGCAACCTCAACATCAAACCCGTTCGTCCGAAATACGGATGAATACGTCCCCAAAAGAAGCTGGTCGTCGTCCACGATAAGTATTTTTTTCTTGCGGGAGGGCGGTGCCCCTCCGCCTGATCCTGCCTCTGTATTCATAGCTCCACTATACCCACTCCGCCACCCAAGAGCAATCCGCGGCAGTATCGTATATAATGTAATGATGGAACGTACAAAAGACGCCCGGCACAAGCCGCTTCTTTTCATCATTCTCGACGGATTTGGCGTATCAAGCGAAAAAGCGGGGAATCCGGTGATGGAAGCGCGCACGCCGACCATTGATTACCTCTGGGAGAATTTTCCTGCGGCAACACTCCAGGCCTCCGGCATCGGCGTGGGGCTTCCGTGGGGGAAAGCCGGAAATTCCGAAGTCGGACACCTCACGATAGGCGCGGGGAAAATCATTTACCACCATCTCCCGCGGATTGAAAACGCAATCCACGACGGTTCGTTTAACAAGACCCCGGCGTTTGAGGCCGCGCTTCGACACGCGAAAGCGCACGGGTCGCGAATTCATATCGCGGGCCTCTCCGGACCCGGATCGGTCCATAGTTACCGCGATCACCTCTACGCCCTCATCTCGCTTGCGGAAAAAAGCGGCGTCCGGGAAATATACGTCCATGCATTCACCGACGGGAAAGACTCGCCGCCGAATTCAGGAGCGCGCTTTCTCGAAGACCTTGAGAAACGGATCGCGCTCGAATGGCCCCATGCGCATATTGCGACCGTCATCGGCCGCGCGTATGCAATGGATCGCGACGAAAACTGGAGCGCGACAGAGCGCGCATACGCCCTCATGACCGCCGGAAAGGGCGAAAGGAAAGCACGCGCATCGGCGTACATAAAAGCGTCATACGAAAACGGGATTACCGACACGTTTATAGAGCCGGCGGTTATCGGAGAAGGGGACGGCGCGCAAAAAGGGATTATTCGCGACGGAGATGCGGTCATTTTCTTTGATTTTCGCGAAGACTCCTTGCGCCAAATCGTATCGTCGTTTGTTCTTGACGGATTCGACAAGTTCGAGAGGAAGAAATTAGACGGCCTTTTCGCCGTTACAATGACGGAATACAAGAAGGGTCTCCCGGCTGAAGTTGCGTTTCCGCCGCTCGATGTTCCGCTCCCGCTTGCAAAAGTGCTGGACAACGCGGGCATGTCGCATCTCCACATCGCGGAAACCGAAAAATATGCGCATATAACCTATTTCTTAAACGGCGGGGAAGAACGGCCGTTCCCCCGCGAAGAGCGCATCTTGATTCCGTCGCCGGAAACATCTCACTTTGACGAAACGCCTGCGATGCGCGCGCGAGAAATTACGGATGCGATCATCGAGCGCTACTATGCCGAAGATGTCATTATCGCGAATTACGCGAATGCGGATATGATAGGCCACTCTGGGAATTACCAGGCGGCGGTAAAAGCCGTCGAGGTCCTCGATGAGTGCCTCGCGCGGCTTCTCGACGAGGTCATGAAGACCGATGGCGTCATGGTAATCACGTCCGACCATGGCAATATCGAACTCAAACGAAACACCCAAACAGGAGAGAAACTTACGGAGCACTCTTTAAACCCGGTTCCGTTTTTTGTCGTCGCGCGCGATTTTAAACTCCCCAAGCCACGGACAGAGAGAGATGTCATGCGGGCAAGGTCAGAGACAAAAGGCATTTTGATAGACGTTGCGCCCACCATACTCGATATCCTCCATATAGAAAAACCAGAGGATATGACCGGTAAAAGCATACTTCGCTCGCTCTAATGCCCGATTTGACAGAACATGTGCCGCTTGATATGATAGATCCGTTATTGAGAGTTCGATAGGATAACTTTTGAAAATTACTCTCTGATGCGACACGAATGTGATCAAGCAAAAACGCATTTGGGATATAACGATTATGAGGATTAAAAAGTGTTCATCTTCTTCTCGGCTGACAGTACTTCGCAAAGAGGCTATCGGCCTCTAGTCGGTTCCCCGCACTGCGGGGTTTTCCTCATTTCTTTTTTCTTGTAACCCAATAATTTTTCATCTTGATCGCAGACGAGCCGCATCCTCGGGTCTTTTCTCTTTTCTATGATTACAAGTACAACCATTGCCGCGGCTTCAATCGGCATCGCGGCGGGAATCGCGATCGGGTATCTCCTGCGCCAGCTCATCGCGGCCCAAAAAAAATCTTCTATCGAGGCGAAATTGCGGAGGCTCGTCGAGGAATCGAAAACCGAAGCAAAAGAAACGCTTCTTGATGCGAAGGAAAAGGCGGCGAAAGTAATAGACGACGCGAAAAACGAAGAAAAAGACCGCACGAGCCAGATCAGGCGTCTCGAAGAGCGGATTATTGAACGCGAACAATCCATCGACAGGCGCGCGCGCGACTTCGATAAAAAAGACAAGGAGCTTGAAGAGCGGATCGAACGGGTAAAAGCCGCAAAAGCGGAACTTGAAGAAATAAAAGCAAGATCGCTTACAGAGCTTGAACGCGTGTCCGGACTCTCAAAAGACGAAGCGGTCCGGGAAGTCATGGCGCGCGTCGAGCGGGATCACACGGAAGACCTGATGATCCGGACTAAAAAACTCGAGCAGTCCGGCATGGCGGAGCTCGAAAGAAAGGCGAAGGGCATCATCACTACGATCATCCAGCGCCTCGCAACGCCGACAACGTCGGAAGTGACGACGACCGCAGTCGCGCTCCCGTCGGAAGACCTGAAAGGAAAAATCATCGGCCGCGAAGGAAGAAATATCAAGACCCTTGAGCGCGCCGCGGGGGTTGAGGTCATCGTTGACGACTCGCCGGGCTATATCATCATCTCGTCGTTTGATTCTGTGAGGCGCCAGATCGCAAAGACCGCGCTTGAAATGCTTATCCAGGACGGACGGATCCAGCCCGCGCGAATCGAAGAAACCGTAGAAAAAGCGCGCGAAGAAATCGAAAAGCAGATCCACGAAGCGGGAGAAAAAGCCGCATACGAGGTGGAGATTTTTGACTTGGATCCGCGGCTCCAGACGCTCTTGGGACGGCTGCGCTTCCGCACAAGCTACGGACAGAATGTTCTCCAGCATTCGATTGAAATGACGCATCTTGCGGGTATGCTCGCCTCTGAAGTCGGGGCCGACGTCGCGATAGCGAAGAAAGGCGCGCTTCTTCACGACATCGGAAAAGCGGTGGACCACGAAGTCACGGGAACGCACGTTGAAATCGGCCGGCGGATTTTGCAGAAATTCGGAGTCGATGAAAGGGTCATCAAGGCGATGCAGTCGCATCACGAGGAGTATCCGTATGAGACGCTTGAATCGATTATCGTGCAAACCGTTGACGCGATATCGGCATCCCGCCCGGGAGCGCGGCGCGACTCCATAGAAAACTATTTAAAGCGCCTCGAGGATCTCGAAAAAATCGCGAATTCGTACGAGGGAGTTGAAAAATCATACGCAATCTCCGCGGGCCGCGAGATACGCGTGTTCGTAACGCCGGAAAAAATAAATGACTTCCAGGCGCACGACATGGCGCGCAAAATCGCCCAGCAAATCGAATCAGAACTCAAATATCCGGGAGAGATCAAAATTGCGGTTATCCGCGAAACTCGGGTAATAGAATTCGCAAGATAGATTTGTTCTCGTTACCAGTTACCGATAACTAGTTACTCAATGATGAAAGAAATCGAGCTCAAATTCCGAGTCGATGATTTTTCGCCCATCCGAAAAAAACTCCGCGTGCTCGGAGGAAAATGTCTGTGGAAAGGGAAAGAGGAAAACTGGTTTTACGATCGGAAAGACAAATTCCTCAAAAAAAGCGGGAAGCTTCTTCGCATAAAGAAAATGGGCGACGTGCGACTGACCCTAAAAGCAAACCACCTAAGAATAAAAGGGATGAAAGTGCAGGACGAATACCAAACCGCACTCGATAGACCGGATGAAATGATAAAAATCCTTTCCCATCTCGGGTTTTTGCGCATGTCAGGGTATACGAAATACCGGGAACATTGGAAACTCAAAAATGCATGGGTAGAACTTGATACCATAAACAAGGGAGAAAAATTTGTTGAAATAGAAGGCGCGAGAAAACAAATACAATCGCTTGCACGCATATTCGATCTCGATTTTAAACAAAGTACCGCAGAAACCTATGGAGAATTAATCCGCCCTCGACTTAAATATTGAAAAATTGAGAAAATTGGTATATATTAGTATATACGTCGCGGTAGCGAAGTGGGCGAAAAATTACCAATCATTCCCCGGGATTCTTCTTTTGAACCCCACACAAAAAGCCGGGTTAGCTCAGCGGTAGAGCGCTGCCCTGAAGAGGCAGGCGTGCCCAGTTCGACTCTGGGACCCGGCATGACACATTTGCACAAATTATGGAACACGCAAAAAAAGTAAGCCCAAAAGACGTATTCCTGCATCTTCTCACAACCATTGCGCTTTATGTGAGCGCGGGAAGTTTTATCGCACTTTTGTTCCAATACATCAATATCCTGTATCCCGATGTCCTTGAATATAATGCATATACCCGCGAATCCGCCCTTGGAATTATCCGATGGTCGATTGCATCTCTCATCGTCATTTTCCCCGTATATATAGGGACGAGTATTGCGCTCAATAAAAATTACCGGAAAGAACCGGAGAAACGGAATCTCCGCATAAGAAAATGGCTCACCTATTTTACGCTCTTTGCCGCGGCCGCAATCATCATCGGCGATGTCGTAACCCTTATCTATAATCTTCTGGGCGGCGGACTTACGACTCAATTTATGCTTAAAATAGCCGTTGTTCTCTTTGCCGCAGCGTCTGTATTTTATTACTACTTCTGGGGCCTCAAGCGCCATAATATCGAATAACCATGCTGCCCGAAACCGGAATGAAATATTTCATATATGCAATCATCGGAATCGTCGTGATCTCTGTGGTGGGAGGTTTTTTTATTGTCGGCTCGCCGTTTGAAGAGCGAATTCGGAGGTTTGATAAAAAACGCGTCTCCGATCTCCAATTTGTTCAGTCAGAAATCATCACCTATTGGATAAACAAGCAAAAACTGCCGGAAAGACTTTCGTTGCTGAAGGATGACATTAGAGGAGTAGTAATTCCGCGGGATCCGGAAACCGGCGTGGAGTATGAATATGCTATTCTTGAAGAAAAGAAATTTGCGCTCTGCGCCGTATTCTCGCGCCAAAATTCCGCCCTTGAACCAACAGCGGCGCGCCCCATATCAGTTCCGTACTACGAAGGAGAAAACTGGGAGCACGGCACAGGACGGGTGTGTTTCGAACGAACCATTGACCCGGATATTTATAGGCCGAGAAGCAAAGAAATACCCGCGCAAGATTGATCAAAGAAAAACCCCCGGCATGCGTCGGGGGTTTTTCTTTACCCCGTTACCATAAGGCCGCGGGCGGGGAGCCCGATGATAAATGACGTCAAGTCGCGAAGCGAATAGATAAAAGCCGCAGCCGGAAGGCCGTGGTAACGGGGTTTACTTACGCACAGAAAAACGATACAATGGAGCTCACCTAAAACGCGGGTATAGTTTAGTGGCAGAACGACTGGTTGCCAATCAGTAAATGGGAGTTCGATTCTCCCTACCCGCACCAAATGGGGTACAGATCACTATGGGTGTTTTATGTTATTTCTTTTTCCTCTTTTTCTCCCACGGTTCTGAACGAGATCTGCGCTTCCGGTCAAGCCCGACTTTCGTAAGATCGTCGCCGTGGAAAAACCGCGACCCTTTTCGCACTCGTTTTTTCATGCAAAAAGTATACACCGAACGCGTATTGACAAAAAGACCCCGTACCAATATAATCAGGATACTTACTAAGGCCTCCGGGCCTTTTAAAATACCCGAAAATCCATGAATCGATTCACCGTATTTCTCAAAGAAGCGAATGTAGAACTCAAAAAAGTTACCTGGCCGACTCGGCAAGAAACCGTTCGTTCGACCATAGCCGTCATCATACTAAGCGCCGTAGTCGCGTTTTTTCTGGGCTTTCTCGATTTCGGATTTCAATTTATTTTGGATAAATTTGTTTTGTAAACGTCCGTGCCTAAACAAACATCAGAATTTGGAAGAAATTGGTACGCGATCCATACCTACTCGGGGTATGAGGATGCGGTCGCGCGAAACCTGAAACAGCGCATCGAATCCCTCGGCATGGAGGACAAAATTTTCAGCGTCCTTGTTCCGATTGAGAAAAAAATAAAAATAAAAAACGGCAAGCGCCGCGTTGTCGAGGAAAAAATATATCCCGGCTACGTGCTCGTAGAAATGGTGGTGACGGACGACTCGTGGTACGTGGTGCGTAATACTCCCCGCGTCACGGGATTTGTCGGCGCAGGCACCACCCCCACGCCTTTGGAAAAAGAGGAAATCGACATGCTTCTGAAGCGCATGGGGCAAGACGAGCCGAAATTCAAAATCGAGGTTTCTATCGGGGATCCGGTAAAGATAACCGACGGCCCCTTCAAGGATTTCGACGGGAAGATTTCCGAAGTAGACCAGGAGCGCGGCAAATTAAAAGTTCTCGTCAATGTCTTCGGCCGCGACACGCCGGTTGAACTCGACTCATTGCAAATAAAAAAGCTCTAAGTTACTAATATCCTTATGGCAAAGAAAGTAAAAATAAAACTTAAACTTCAGCTTCCTGCGGGCGCGGCAACGCCCGCGCCGCCCGTGGGAACCGCTCTGGGTCCTCACGGCATCAACATCGGCGACTTCGTAAAAAAGTATAACGAAGCAACCGGAAAAATGCAGGGAGAGATCGTGCCGGTTGAGATTACGATTTACGAAGACCGGAGCTTTGGCTTTGTGCTCAAGACCCCGCCCGCATCCGATATGCTCCGGAAAGCCGCGGGAATCGAAAAAGGGTCAGGGGAGCCGAATAAAACAAAAGTGGGAAAAGTATCAAAATCGGACATTCGAAAAATTGCGGAACGGAAAATGGAGGACTTAAACGCAGATACGATTGAAGCGGCGGAAAAAATAGTGGAGGGGACCGCGCGATCAATGGGGATTGAGGTGAAGTAGCGGTTTTCGAATAAAAAGCACCTCAACCGTAGATGTTCTTGAAAGAAATTTCTTATGGAACAACCGCCGCAACAAGAGCAACACAAAGAAAAACGCTATTGGAACACCAGATACTGCGAAACTATTGAGGAAGCGCAATTACCGCGATGCGGGAATGACTACTTGAAGGATACAATATATGTTGGCGAATTTAGCGATGAGGAATGGAAAAAATTCATTCGATCCGCCCCGAGGGGCTACGATGACGATCCTATTATAAACGGCGCTCCGGTCATAAAAAAAGAGGGAATAGAATAGATATAGAACAAAACATCCGTCTACGGACGGATGTTTTGTTATTCCCGCTCTAAAAACTCGTCAATTTTTCGATATAAATCTTCTTCTGTCCCGCCATTATCTATTCTTTCATCTGCAAGATCGAGCACGCGCCCTATCTGCTGGCCGCCGGGGTCTTCGGACGCAAGCTCGCGCTCTTCTTGGGCTTTAAACGCCTCGAACGTGACGCCGTCTCCGATCCTGCCGCGCGAGCGCGCGCGCTCAAACCGAACCTCAAATGGCGCATCCACGAACCATAGACGAGCTCCTCGCTTTTTTAAAGCAGCGGCCTCCTCGGGCCGATGGATCGAAGTTACGACAATATTCCTGCAATCTAATTTTTTTATTTTTTCTAATATACGTTCGACGAGATAGGAATCGCCAAAACGGGACCGTACCTCAATTGCAACATCGTGCATGAGTTCGCGCGCGGGCTCCTGGCCGCGCTCACGGATGATCTCCCGAATTTCGTCGGAAAGCGAAAAATGGCAAAACCCTTTTTTCTTGAGAAAACGCGCCGCGCTGTCTTTTCCTGACGCAAGGGTCCCCGCGATTGCGATAATAACCGGATGTACCATACAGAAACACCATACCGCACTTTTTTCGACACGGCAAAATTTACACACCACGGATTATCATGGTATATTTCCACATACCATGAAAAAACTCGGCGCGCTTGCGCGCCATACAATCCAAAAGATGATCCGGGCAAGGCACATCCGCGGCGCGAGGGCGGAAAACGCTCAGCCCGCGAGCCTGGACCTTACGCTTACGAACGAGCTGTACCGCGTGCAGTCTGTTTTCCTTCCACAGCCGGGAGAACGCGTGAAAAACGCAATGGCTGCGGTCGCGCCCGAGCGCCACAATATGAAAATCCCTCTCGAGGTCGGCGTTACCTACCTTGCGCGGCTCGCCGAATCGCTCGCGCTTCCGAAAGACGTCTACGCCTATGCAAACCCGAAATCATCTCTCGGCCGCATAGATGTGCACGTGCGCATGCTCGCAGACGCCATCACGCGATTCGACTCCGCGGGAGTGCGCGGCTACCAAGGCGAGCTCTGGGCGCTCATTACGCCGGGATCGTTTCGCGTAAAAGTAAACCCGGGCGATTCGCTTCTGCAACTCCGTTTTTTGAACCACGACACCCGTTTTGGGACCGAGCGCGAACTTAAGGCGGTCCATGAAAAAACGCCGCTCGTCTTTACCGGCGGAAAAGCGGTTGCGTACGACGACTTCGCCGTGAATGACAGAGACGGAACGCTTACGCTTACGGTAAATCTTGATCTTACAATAGCCGGATACCGCGCCGAGCGAAGCCAAAATGTTCTTGATCTTTCGAAACGCGCGCTCTACGACGCCGACGACTTTTTCCAAAAAATTCCACGGCCGAAAAACGGCGCCGTAACGCTCCGCAAGGGAGATTTTTATATTCTTGCCACAAAGGAGGCGCTCCGCGTGCCACCCGCATATGCCGCAGAGGTGAAGCCGATTGATGTAAGAACCGGGGAATATCGCGCTCACTATGCGGGGTTTTTTGACCCCGGATGGGGATACGGCCCGAAAGGCGACATCCCCGGAGCTCCGGCGGTTCTCGAGGTTCGGGCGTTCGAAGATAACATTATTATCCGCAGCGGCCAGCCTATCTGCAAAATAGTTTTCGAGCGTATGGCGGAAATCCCGAAGCACGTGTACGGCGCAACCGGTTCCCACTATCTTGACCAGAAGGGAATCAAGCTCTCAAAGCATTTCCGCAAGACGGCGTAATTCCGAGGCACGATCTCACGTTGGAATCCCCGCGTGCCAAATTCCTTTTGTGCTCGGAGAACCCCGCACTATTGACGTACGCCTATGGTGCGGGGTGAAACTCTTGCGCGGCGTTTCCGGCCCGTGCTAATGTTTCTCTAAGTTCTTCGGGAGGGGTTTTGTGAGCGTAAAACCTGATCGGTGGATTCGGAGCATGTCATTGGATTCGGAAACGCGAATGATCGAGCCGTTCTCCGAGCGTGTTGACGGAGACGGAATCGTTTCATTCGGCCTCCAGCCAGCGGGATATGACGCGCGCATCGACCCCATACTCAATGTGTTTGACTGGGCGCGGGCGTGCGGAACAGCGATGGATCCTCTCAATGTTGACAGCCGGCTCTACTTTGAAAAGCGCGCAGATCCTTTTTTCATACTGCCGCCGAGCGGGTTTGCGATGGCGTTCACCGTTGAGCGCTTCAGAATCCCGCGGGACGTGGTTGTTCGCGGCGCCGCGAAAACGACGTATTCTTCGGTAGGGATAAATCTCGATGTTGCGGGTATTCATCCGGGATGGGAGGGGCGGCTCCGCCTCCACATTTCAAATACAACGCCTGTTCCCATCAAAATCTACGGAAATATGGGAATAGTATACCTCGAGTTCCATGAGATCAGCGGATACGTGGAGCGCGCCTATGGCGAACTCCGGCATCCCCGCTTCCAGAATACCGACGGCCCATTTCTTCATGAACCGCAGCGATGACACTCGCCGCGGTTTTTTAATTTGAAAAACCTCTTTTGTCTGCTACTCTTAAAAAGATGCAACCGATGGAACGCAAAAACGGAAAACTTATTGTCCTCGAGGGGATCGACGGAAGCGGAAAAGGGACCCAGACGCGCCTCCTCACCGAGCGCCTCGCGCGCGAGGGGGTTGAAACCGCGGCAATCTCGTTTCCGCAGTACGGGAAAAAATCCGCGGGGCTTATTGAGGAGTATTTGAATGGAAAGTACGGAGACACAGGCCCGTATGCCGCATCGCTTTTTTACGCCGTTGACCGCTTTGACGCATCAATCGAACTTCGAAAACTCCTCGCCGAGGGACGAATCGTTATCCTTGACCGCTACGTTGACTCAAACGCCGGACACCAAGGCGCGAAAATTTCTGACGTAGCCGCGCGCGAGCGATTTCTCGAATGGCTCTACGACATCGAATATAAAATTCTTGGAGTTCCCGAGCCGGACATTGTTCTCATTCTTACAATCGATCCGAAAACCGCGCAATCAAACGTCGGGAAAAAAGAAACGCGGGCCTACCTTGAAGCCGGAAAAACTCACGACCTCCTTGAAGCAGACACAGCACATCTCAAAAAAGCCCAGGACTCCTATCTATGGCTTGCCAAGAAACATCCAGAAAACCATATTTTGATTGAATGCATGGACGCAGAAATTTTTATGCCGCCCGATAAAATTCATGAAAAAATCTGGAATGCTATAACTTCGGTTCTTCGAACTTGAACGATTTTTCTTTTTGTGAGCATACTATACTAATCTTCTTCAAAGGAGATACTTATGCCTCGACCCATTGAATCATTTGCGCCACAGTTTGTTCCGAACGAGTACACAAACGAGGATAAAAGAAGGATTGGGCAGTTCTTTACCAACCTCGACCGGTCGGTCTATGCGCTCCTGATTCCGTCTCCGGAGCTTGTGGGAGCGCTTTGCTCGCGCATGAGCCGCGCAACCCAGGACATCCGGGCCATATTCTTGCGCGAATTCATAGACCCGTTTCTTCGGCCTGACCGGCTCCCCGAAGAGCCGGACGACGCGTTTGCCGAACGCAGGACCTATGGGAACGAACTCCATTACTTCATCGAATTTCTCGAGGCGCACCCGTTTGAGACGCTTTTTGCAAACCCGCGCGCGCGGCGCTTTTATGTCCAGTGGCTCGCGGAGTACGGAGACGATTCGATTGCGCAGATGGCGGGAATGCACCTTGCGTTTTCCGGCATTTCGCAGGTTGCAATCAAGCATATTGAAAACATGCGGATCGGAATTGCGCCCATTGAGAAATCAACGCGCTACGTCGACTACTCGAAAAAAGTGGGCGGCCGGTTTCTCTACTACACCGACCCCTCGCTCGAGGATCTCGGGCTCCGCGACGAATACGAAGCCGCGATGGACGGACTTTTCAATACCTATACCGTCCTTATTCCGCGACTTGCCGCAACGCTCCAAAAGAAGTTTCCGGACATTCCCCAGAAGGTGATCGAGAAAAAAGCGTTTGATACGCTCCGGGGGCTTCTTCCTATGGCAACGCTTTCTCAGGTGTCATTTTTCGGAAACGGACAGGCGTTCGAATACATGATGGCGCGATCGCTCAGGCACCCCTTGGGAGAAATACGCTGGACCGCAGAGGAGGCCTATCGTGAACTTTCCCGCATCGGACCTTCATTTTTCCGCCGGCTCAAAGGAAGCAAAGAAGGGTCAGCCGAAGCGTACCAGGAGTACCTCGCGAACAGAAAAAACCGCATGGCGCCGTTTGTCAAAGAATTTCTCATGACGAATGACCGCCCAGACGGAATTACGAAGTCGCCGGAAGTTACGGTGCGGCTCATTGAAAAAGACCCGGAGGACGAGGCAAAGGTAATTACGGGTATGCTCTACGGCGCGCCGAATTCCCACCGGACGTGGAAAGAAATATACGAAGAAGTTCTTCGGATGCACCAAAGCGCGCGCGAACGAATTCTTCGCGCGAATCTCGAAGGACGGAACGAACGCTGGCAGCGGGTCTCGCGCGCGTTTGAACACGTATATACCCTCTTTGAAATCGAAATGAATATAGGCGCGTGGCGCGACCTTCACCGGCACCGCATGCTCACCCAGGAACACCAGTTTTTCACATGCCACCACGGCTATGACACGCCACCAGAAATTATCGAATCAGGACTCCTTCCTGAATTTTCCGGAGCGCTTGAGAACGCAAAAGCGGTTTTTCTCAAAATCGCCGAGCGCGATCCGCACCTTGCGCAATACGCGGTCCCTTTGGCGTATCGCGTCCGCTTTATCCAGCGCGAAAACCTCCGCCAAAGCTTTTGGCAAATCGAGCTTCGGACAATATCGCAGGGGCACCCGGACTACCGCCACGTGGAACAGGAGAAATATCGGCTCCTTAAGAGTGCTTATCCGCTTCTTGCGCCCCTCATCCTTGCCGACATGGCGGAATACGATTTCGCGCGCCGCGAAACCGAGGCGCGAATCGAACGAAAAAGAAAAGAACTCGAAAGCGCAAACTGATACCCCGCCCCAATGGCGGGTTTTTTCTTTTCTTGAGAACTTTACCACCCTATGCGAATATGAATGCACTATGGAGCCCCATATTGAAATAAACGATCCGATCCACAAGCGGATCATCATCAAGGGAAGAGAGCGGCAAATCCTTGACCATCCCTACGTTCAGCGGCTCCGATCCATTCGGCAGCTCGGCTTTGTCTCATTCGTGTATCCGTCGGCGACCCACGACCGCTTTTCGCACGCGGTGGGAACGCTCCACGTCGCACATCTCCTTGCAGAGCAAATATTCGAAAATGAAGAAATTTCTTTCCTTGCGCGCGCGCTTAACGGCGAAGAGAAAAAATTTCTGAAAGAGATTGTGCGCCTCGCCGGGCTTTTGCACGACATTGGGCACGCCCCGTTTTCCCACACGGCAGAACGCGTAATGCCGCTTGTCGAAAAGCTCGCGCTCCCGAAAGAGTGGCTCAAAGAGCCGAACGAAAAACGAACCGCTACGCATGAAGATTACACCGCGCTTTTGCTCGAAGGCATGGCGGGCGGACGCGAAAAAGTGCTCGACCAAGACGAAGCGCATATGCTCGCTTCTCTCGTGCACCACAAAAAAATAAAAATTCCTGAAGCGTGGAAAAAACGATTCTCAAAACGCATGAACGCGGACTCACTGCATCATATTGTCCGCTCCCTTGTCTCCTCTGACATAGACGGCGACCGGATGGATTACCTTGTGCGCGATTCGCATTTTGCGGGAGTGGTATACGGCCAAGTCGACATCCCGTGGCTCATATCAAATCTGGGAACCGTCGAGACGCGGAACGGGCACCTTATAAGCATCTCGGAATCCGGAGTGCACGCACTCGAACACTATCTCTTCGCGCGCTGGCATATGTACGTCCAGGTCTACATGCACAAAACCGTCAAATGTTTTGAATACTATTTTGCAAAGGCGATTGAAAAAGGAGAAACAGAATACCGCATTCCCGCGGATCGGGACCTCTATGCCGCGCTCCGCGATTCAACCATCATTGAAAGCATCTTCTCCGCCGCATCGCTTCGCCCGGACTCGTGGTCCGGACGGCTCGCGAGGCGTGAGCCCGCAAAACGGATCGCGCGGATATGGGGGAAGGAAGACGAAACGAAAAAACTCTTTTCGAAACTCGAGAAAAACCTGAATCCATTCGGAGTCAAACCCTTTCTCGTGACATCGAAGCGCAAATTCCTCGACCTCCCTCCGCCTGCGGCGCACATGGAAAAACCTCAAGGACTTTTCCAATTGGGGCTTTCTACCATGCCGCTTGTGGTTGTGAGAAATCAATTCGGCCGCTCTTCGATTGCGCCTATCGGCGATCACTCATTCGTTCTCCGAGAATACCACGAAGATATTTCGATTTCCGATATCTATATTCCCCGGGAAGAATACCTGAAAAACGAACAGCGCATACACGAGCACATAAAAAATTTCCGAGTGTTTTCGGAATCGGAGATCGAGTTTGACGAACCAGCCAAATAATCTACGGAAGAAGAAAATCGGCATCCGGGAATTTCGCGCGAATGACGGAAATCGCGCGAGCGAGCGTCTCGCTCGCCGGAATATCGGTCGTATCAATCATGCCGTCGAAGTATTCGGACGACATATAATCCTTTACTCCGTAGAGCGCCTCATAGCGTTTTTTTTCTTCTGCAACGCGGAGCGCGGTTTCTGCAACAAGCGCGTCCTCGGTCTTTCCCTTATTTTCGCTTCGTAAAAGCTGGCGCCTGGCTCCCACGCGCGGATCAACAACAGTCGCAATGCGGGCAAATATCTTGTCCGGCGCACTCCCATCCTTTTCGATCTTTACCGACAAATACGGCGCAAGACGCCCCTCATGGACTCCGACTGATTTTGTCCGCAAAAGCTCTTCCTGTATTTCGTCAACCATGCGGTCAAGGTCCGCGGGAAATGTTTTGTAGAGTTCATGAATCCGCGGCGCATCGGGAATTGCGCCGTCTTCCATTACGCGGAGAATATCTTTCGGATTCAATTTCGTTATGTCTTCTCCGTGCGCCTCCCAATATATCGAAAGCCAGCGGATAACGCCTCCCGAATAATACGGCGCGGGCCAGCCGAATGCCCTCGCAATGCTTTTTGCGAGGGTCGTTGAGCCCGACCCGGGCGCCCCATTGATCACAATTGCAATTCTGGTATTCATAAAAAGTTCTTTCCAGCATACTGGTTTTTCGGTCGTTCCACAATGAAAAAAAGAAAAAACTCCCCGAAGGGAGTTAGATTTTGCCGATAAGATCGGATCCGATGTCTGTCCTATACTGCATGCCGGGAAAATGAATCCGGTTTAGTGCTTCATACGTTCGCGTAATTGCTTTCTCGAGCGTATCTCCGATTGCGGTTACATGAAGCGCGCGTCCGCCCAGCGCATACACGTGTCCATCATGCTGTTTCGTGCTTCCGTGAAAAACCACGACGCCCTCCACCTGCTCGGCTTCGCGAATCCCGCAAATCCGCTCTTGCCTCCGCGGAGCCCGATCAGGATAGCCCTCTGTTGCGATACAAACCGAAACCGCATATCCGGACTTCCAGCGAGGCGCAAGAATTTCTTTGAGTTTTCCGGTGGCGCATGCATACAAAAGCTCCAAAAGATCTGAATCAAGAAGCCGCATATACACTTCTGTTTCCGGGTCGCCGAATCGCGCGTTAAATTCAAGAACACGAGGCCCCGCCACAGTAAGAATAATCCCGGGGTAGAGGCCACCGATAAACCATTCGCCGGTTCCTTTGCGAAGCGCGTTAAACACCGGATCAAAAATCTTAAATCCCATTCCGATGAGCGCTGATAAAATAAGGCGCGAGGTTGGCGCAACCGCTCCCATTCCGCCGGTGTTTTTCCCGTCAAGCTTTTTGTAGTCGCATGACGCGGGAAACAGAAGATAGAGCCCGGTTCCGTCGGAAACAAGATGGCACGACACCTCTTGGCCTTTAAGAAACCGCTCGATAACGACTTCGCGAGCCGCATCGCCGTGCTTAAAGTGGAGGTATTCGATTGCCGCATTTACTTCATCCGCGGTCTCGCATATCACAACGCCTTTGCCGGACGCAAGGCCGTCTGCTTTGACGACATAGGGCGGCCCAATCCCGGAAGCGTCTTCCGGACGAAACACGTCGCCCGCAAAAT
>Ga0209542_10007765_pt1 | contig 20276 bp, 17 predicted proteins | sample RifCSPhighO2_01_FD_184028 | JGI IMG/M metagenome (GOLD analysis project Ga0209542, IMG submission 184028) | Soil microbial communities from Rifle, Colorado - Rifle CSP2_plank highO2_0.1 (SPAdes) (version 2) | ecosystem: Environmental > Terrestrial > Deep subsurface > Rock core/Sediment ...
AGCTCCTTTCTGCGATTTGTGCTATAATACACCATCTTATGGCTCGACGCTTGGTACTCTTTTTGGCAACGCTTGGGGTGGGTGCTTTGTTTTTTGTTTTGCTTATCTCGAAGCTTGGCTGGGAGGAAATCGCAAAGGAGTTGAGTTCTTTTTCTTTGTCCATGGCGCTTGTTGTCGCCTTGCTTACGGCAATATTCCTTTTGGCCGGGGCTTTCAGGTGGAAGCAAGTGCTTTTAAGTCTTGGCAGTCCGGTTTCCTTGTCGAAACTCTGGGGTCCGTATCTGGCCGGGTTTTCGTTGTTGTTTTTCGTGCCGGTAATCCCCTTTGCAAGCGAGCTTTTCCGCGCTGGGGTGCTGCAAAAACAGCACCGGATTCCCTTTTCTCCGAGCATGGCCTCGGTGGTTATCGATCGCATTCTCGAGATTACCTCGAACCTTTCGGTAATTATTCTCGGCGGTTTGGTGTTTTTGGCGGTGGGCAGACCCGCCTTTCTTTCTCTCAAAATGGCCGGTATTATGGTTTTTGTTTCCCTGTGGTTTGTGTTTTTGTTTGTATTGTATGCGAGAATTTTTCAGAGAAAGAGCGTGCTGTCGCTCCTGTGGAGGAATGGCAGCAGGGCGTACGAAGTAGAGCAGGAAGTGTTTCGGTTTTTCCGCTTGCGCAACGCTTTTTTCTGGCGCGGTTTGGGAGCTTCTTTGCTTCGAAGCCTGGCGGGATATGCGAGAGCTGTTGCCATACTTTTTGCCCTGGGCAAGGGTTTTGCTTTTTTACCCGGCGTTGCTGTTTTGGGGTTTTACTACTTGGGAGTTTTAGTGCCGGTACCTGCCGCCTTGGGCTCGCACGACGCCTTGCAAGCGGTTGCTTTTAATACGTTTGGGTTTGGGGCAGGAGCCGGAGCCGCGTTTGCGCTTGTTATCCGTTCCATAGAGGTGGTATTTGCGCTTGGGGGCTTGTGGCTGTTGGCGCAGTTCGGGTTTTCTATAGCAAAGACAATTTTATTAAAGCATGGATCATGAATAAAGAGTTAGCTGCAGTCTTTTCTCGCATGGCTATGTACCTCCAAATCGACGAGGTGCCTTTTAAGCCCCAGGCATATGAAAGGGCGGCGGAAGCGCTCGAAGTTCTTTCAGAAAGCGTAAAGGAAGTGTACAAGAAAGGCGGCAAAAAGGGGCTCGAGGAGATTCCTGGCGTGGGCAAAGGCATTGCAGAAAAGATAGAGGAATATATAAAAACAGGAAGTGTGAGAGAGTACGAACAACTGCGAAAGAAAATTCCTGTAGACATGGAGGAATTAACGCGCGTGGAGGGGCTTGGCCCCAAAATGGTGCGCGATTTGTATAAGCATTTGAAAATTAAAACCCTGCGCGATTTGGAAAGGGCGGCAAAGGCTGGCAAAATACGAGACCTCCCGAACTTTGGCGAGAAAACCGAGCAAAATATTTTGCAGGGAATTGCCTTTGTCAAAAAAGACACGGGGCGATGGTTGTTGGGAAAGATTTACCCATCTATGGAGCTGCTTGTTGCAGAGCTGCAAAAGTCTCCGGCAATCAACCAGGCAATAGCTGCGGGGTCTATACGGCGCATGAAAGAAACCATCGGCGATATCGATATTTTGGCTACGAGCAGCAAGCCCGAAAAGGCCGTGGAGTATTTTTTGTCTAAGGTTTCGTACGAGAAAATATGGGGAAAGGGCGCTACCAAGGTGTCTGTGCGAACCAAAGAGGGTTTCGATGTGGACTTGCGCATCCTCCCCGATGAAGTGTTCGGAGCCGGCCTGCAGTATTTTACCGGTTCCAAAGAACACAACGTGAAGCTGCGAACGTATGCGGCAAGCAAGGGATATAAGCTTTCAGAATATGGGCTGTTTAAGGGAAAGAAGCGCATTGCGTGCAGAACCGAAGAGGAGGTGTACAAGGCCCTGGGAATGGCGTATATTGAGCCAGAGCTTCGCGAAGATCAGGGAGAGATTGAAGCTGCCCTTCGACAAGCTCAGGGTAAACTCCCCGGGTTGCCGAACGTAATCCCTTACGGAAGTCTGAAGGGAGATTTGCAAATTCAGACCGACTGGACCGACGGCAAGCATTCCATAGAAAATATGGCAAAAGAGGCAAAAAAGCAGGGGTTAGAGTACATTGCGATTACCGACCATACCCGAGATCTTGCCATGACCGGCGGATTAGACGAAAAAAAGCTTGAGCTTCAGATGAAAGAGATTGATGAGGTCAATAAAAAGGTTTCGGGAGTCAGAATTTTAAAAGGAGCCGAGGTGAATATTCGAAAAGACGGGTCATTGGATATCGCAGACGAAGCGCTAGCAAAACTCGACGTGGTGGGAATTTCGGTGCACTCAAACTTTAAAATGAACAAAAAAGACATGACCGAGCGCATCGCGCGCGCCATGCAAAACCCTCACGCAGATATACTGTTTCACCCTACGGGCAGGTTGATCCATAAGAGAGAGGCGTACGATGTGGATATGGACAAAGTCGTGCAAAAAGCAAAAGAAACAGGCACGGTGCTTGAAATTAACGCGTTTCCGGAACGATTGGATTTAAAAGATGTTGATATTAAAAAAGCAAAAGAAGCTGGGGTAAAGTTCGCGATTGATTCTGACGCCCACGCCACAGAACACATAGCATACTTAAAGTATGGTGTGGCGCAGGCAAGACGCGGCTGGGCAGAGGCAAAGGATGTGATAAACGCTTGGCCCCGAGAAAAGATGCTTTCCATGCTGAAATAAGAATATGGCAAAAGAAAAATCAGCCGGAGCTATTGTATTTCGTATCGACAAAGGAGAACCTCTGTATTTGCTTTTGCATTACCCTTCGTCTGTGAAAGCAAAAAGAGAGTATTGGGATTTACCCAAGGGGCATATGGAAAAAGGGGAGTCTGAAGAAGAGACGGTGCGGAGGGAAGTGCAGGAAGAAACTGGAATACAAGATATTGAAATTTTTGAAGGATTTCGTACCACTATTCACTATTGGTTTGAGGCCAAGGGGCAGAAAATTTCAAAAACAGTAGTGTTTTATTTGGCAAAAACCAAAGAACAAAGGATTGTAATTTCAACAGAGCACGAGGGGTTCAAATGGCTTCCTTACAAAGAAGCACTGGCCCAGCTTACATACAAGAATGCAAAAGAGGTTGTACAAAAAGCGCACCGGTTTTTGGGAGGGCGTGACGCCATTCCAAAAAAGGGTGTATGAGGCGGTCAAAAGAATCCCCAGGGGTGAGGTGCGCACCTACAAACAAATCGCGCAGGCGATTGGCTGCCCCAAAGCCTATAGGGCAGTGGGAAACGCGCTCAACAAAAACCCCGATCTCAAAACTATTCCCTGCCACCGCGTAGTGCGCTCGGACGGGAAGATCGGAGGCTACCGCTTCGGTTCTTCCAAAAAGAAAACGCTCCTCTTGAGGGAGGGCGCTATTTAACTTTTGCTACAATTTTGCCAAAGGCTTCGGGATTTGTTTTGGCGAGTTCTGCCAGTACTTTCCGGTCCAGCTGAATGTTCTGCGTTTTTAAGCCGGCGATAAGCCTGCTGTAGGAAATATCGTGGGCTTTGGCGGCAGCCTGAATACTCTGTTGCCAGCTCTGGCGGAACACTGCCTTTTTTGCTTTCCGGTCGCGGAACGAGTATTCCCACGCGTGGCGCAAAGCGTCTTTTGCAAGCCTGTATTTTGTCTTTCTGCCCCAACGAAAACCCTTGGTCTTTTGCAAGACGTTTTTTCTCCGTTTGGATGCAGTGGTTCCGCGTTTTACTCTAGACATGGTTATTTGCTATTTAACAGCCTTTTGATTGCCTTGGTTTCAGGCGTCGAAAGCTCCACCCACTTTCGCATGTTTCTTCGCTTCTTGGAAGATTGCTTGGCTAAATAGTGGTCTTGCCCAACAAGCCGGCGAAGGATTTTCCCCGACTTGGTGATTTTAAAACGCTTGGTAATTGATTTTCTGGTTTTTTGCTTTGCCATGTTACTTCTTTGCGATAATAGCCGAAAGCCCTCGAGGCTCTTTTTTTAACTCCCTCTCCATTTTGACAGGAGTTTTTTGCTCTAACGCAGACAAGAACTTTTGCACCTTTTCTCTTGCGTACCCTTCGAGGGCGTTTTGGCGGCCCTTGAGGCGCATGGTGAGGCGTATGCGGTGCCCTTTTTGGAGAAACTTTTCTGCCTGCTTTACTCTTGTTTCAAGGTCGTGTTCTGAAATCGTAAAGGTGAGCCTGACTTCTTTGAGTTCGCCACCTTCCGGCTTTTTTATTTCCCTGGCTTTTTTCTCTAACTGATACAGGTATTTTCCGTATTCTCCAATCTTGCATACAGGGGGTTCCACCTTTTCGGTTACCTGAATTAAGTCGAGATTTCGTTCTCGCGCAAGCTGTAAGCCTTCTTGCAACGGCACGACACCAAGCTGTTTTCCCGTTTCGTCAATAAGGCGTACCTGGTTTGCCCGTATTTGGTTGTTTGTGTAAATTCGCTTCTGCAAAGTGTGTTGTTGAATAGTCGCGAGCGTCACTGTGGAGATGGCGGGCATGACCCCGCATCCAGCAAAGGAAAGGAATGTAATCTTCGAGTGTAGTCCAGTTGGTAAAGAGAGAGAGCGCGAGAACTGGACAAAACCGTTCTCTCTTTTGACGGTCCTCATAGTTCAGTAGCTTTCGGACCTTCAAAAAAGCTGCTTATCCCGATGAATGACACCTGCTTCTTTTACCGGGAATCGAAGAGCAGATGGCCTACAGCTTATTAGGCGTAGGCAAGAGCCGGCTGTGCCGGTCTAAACAGGTTGGCAGTTGTATGCCTTGGTTTTAAAGAGTGCCTTCTCTACTCGCATACAAACCTCGATTTTGCTGTCGAGTCACACATCCCCGTGTTTTAAGGCGCGTTCAATCTCGCGTTTGGTCTCCCGTTTCTTGATATCTTCCCGTTTGTCTGCTTTCTTTTTGCCTCGGGCCAGCCCAAACTCAAGTTTGATCTTGCGTTTCGTATTATACACTGAAAGGGGCACCAAAGTCAAGCCTTTCTCCTTGCCTTTGCCCAGGAGGTACCGGAGCTCTTCTTTGCGCAATAAGAGCTTTCGCGAGCGCTCTGCGCTGTAGTCTGCAGGAGCGTTGGCAGGCTGGTAGGGGGGTATGTGCGCCCCTATTAAAAAAAGCTCCTCGCCCCGGAACACCACGTAGGACCCGGCAAGCTGTATCCTGCCATTCTGGATGGATTTTACCTCTTGGCCCTGCAAAGCCAAACCCGCCTGAAACGTTTCCAGGATTTCATAGTCAAAATGCGCTTTTCTGTTTTCCGCGTATACCGCCATTGCTTCATTTAAGCACTCTGTTTGCCGCTTGACAACTTTGTCCGGCTATAGTATCTAGTGAGATATGCAACAAACAATCCGTGCAAGAAGAACTCGAAGAAACTCAAAGAATTTGAGGTTGTTTGTTGATGCGCGAAGATTAAAGTCATAAATTTTTTTCGTCTGAACTTTCACAAGCGGCCTCCAACGAGGACGCTTGTTTTTTTAGGACAAATTCGCATGAGAAGAGAAAACATGAGTTACAACAAAGGCACAAGAGCCAAAAAAACTATTGGGATCCTTGGGGGGATGGGGCCGCTTGCGAGCGCAAATCTTTATCTAAAGATGGTTAAAGCTTCGCAGGAAATGTATCATGCAGAGCAGGATACTGATTTTCCTCCAATATTTATATATAGTCTTCCCTTGTTTGGTTTCGACCAGACCGGTTTTGTCGACCAAGCTTTAGTGAGAAACCAATTACTGTCCGGCGTTAAGAAGCTAGAGGAGGCGGGGAGCGATTTTATCGTTATCGCATGCAATACCGTACATTACTTTTATGAGGATATGCAAAACGCTGTAAAAATTCCTATTGTAAGTATTATTGAAGAAACATCGAGGGTTGCGCAAGAAGAGGGTTATAAGACCATAGGGTTGCTTAGTTCCGAGAGCACTAACGCCCTAGGTATTTATCAGAAAGATTTGGCCAGGCGAGGCGTCAAGGTGTTGTCAGTGGACAAGCGACAGCAAGAGTTACTCAATAAGGTAATATTTTCTGTTATGTCTGGCATTCAAGGAGTCGAGGAAAAAGAAATACTAAAGGAAGTTATGGACGATCTCTGCGGGCAGGGCGCACAAGCTATTATTTTAGGGTGTACAGAAATACCCTTAGCGATCCAGCAGAGTGATGTAGATGTAAAGGTTTTCGATAGCACGGAGATTATTACTCAATGTGCGTTAGAACGCGCGATGGAATAGGCTTGCTTATAGCTTTTATTCTAGAGGAAAATACGCTAATGTTACAATAGAATGACCATAAAACAGGAAATTGAAAAGCTTATACGGGAAGCGGTGCGGGGGTTTGGCAAAGTGGGTGAAATTCCGTTGGAGCACCCGGAGAATCCAGACCACGGGGACTACGCTACAAGCGTGGCTTTTGCGTTGGCAAAGCAATTAGGAAAGAACCCGCAAGAGGTAGCGAAAGAAATTGCTTCAAAATTCGACATTCAAAATTCAAAATTCCTTGATAAAGTCGAGGTGGTTGGCGGTTTTGTAAACTTTTACCTGTCAGCGAAAGTGTTTGAAGCGACGCTTCAAGCAGTGCTCAAAGAAGAGGAAAAGTTCGGGAAAGGGAGTGTTCTGAAGGGCAAAAACATAATGGTGGAGTATGCGCATCCCAATACGCACAAAGAAATGCACATTGGGCATATGCGTACATTGGTTACAGGGGAGGCGCTTTGTCGCATATTCGAGGCTGCGGGAGCCAAGGTGTTTCGCGCAAATTATCAGGGCGACGTTGGCCCCCATGTGGCAAAAGCGATTTGGGGTACAGAAAAGCTTTTGGCAGAACGGGATACGAGCTGGGAAGATGCAGAAAAATTAAGTCTTTCAGAAAAAGCGCACTTGCTGGGGCAGGGATATGTAAAAGGAAATCAAGAATACGAGAATTCCAAGCAAGAAATAGACGCGCTCAACAAAAAACTGTATCAACAAGATAAAGAAGTGGCTGGAGTATATGAACGCACGCGAAAATGGAGCTTAGACTATTACGATTCTTTTTATAAACGTTTCGACACGAAATTTAACAAACTGTATTTTGAGAGCCAGGTGGCAGGACTTGGCAAGAGTATAGTTTTAAAAAACATAGGCAAGGTGTTTGAGGAAAGCCAAGGAGCCATTGTGTTTAAGGGCGAGCAATACGGGTTGCATACCCGCGTGTTTGTTACGCAAGATGGAAACCCAACATACGAAGGCAAAGAAATGGGTTTAGCTCCCACGCAGCACAAAGATTTTCCATTCGACCTGAACATTCATGTAGTGGCAAACGAGCAAGCAGGCTATTTTCAGGTGGTGTTTAAAGCGTTAGAGCTTATAGACGAAAAGTTTAAAGGCAAAGAGTACCATTTGTCTATGGGCATGGTGCAATTAGTAGGAAAGAAAATGTCTTCTCGCACGGGCGTTTTAGTTACCGTAGACGGCCTGCTCGACGACGTAAAAGAACTTTTGGCGCAACTTATAACCAGCGAGGGGTTCACGCCGCAAGAGAAAGAAGAAGTAAAAGAAACAGGCACCGTGGCTGCGGTGAAATACTCGGTGCTCAAAACAGATACCAAAGCAAACGTATTGTTTGATTTGGCCCGTTCTGTTGCTTTGGACGGCAACTCCGGGCCTTACTTGTTGTACACATACGCTCGGTGTAAGAGTATTTTGCGCAAAGAAAAAGCGAGCAATAAACAAATAAAAATTAGCAATGTAGCAAAAGAAGAGTTGGATATTTTGCGTTTGATGTATCGCTTCCCCGAAGTGGTGCAGGAAGCCGCAGAAAAGTATGCGCCAAACTTAGTGTGCGCTTTTGCCTTTGATCTGTCGCAAAAGTATAACGCGTTTTACAACGCGCACTCGGTGCTGCAGGCAGATACGCCAGAACAAAAAGAATTCCGCTTGCAGCTTTGCGCAGCCTGCGCCCAGCTTTTGCAAAACAGCCTGCATCTTTTAGGCATTCAAACTTTGGAGAAGATGTAAAGAAATTGAAAATTCCTCTTTAAAGTGATAGGGTAATACATTATGGAGGCGGACTTTCCGAAACTGGAGGAACACATACTCAAACGCTGGAAAGAGCAAAAAGCGTTTGAAAAATCTCTTGAGAGGCGAAAGAAAGCGCCTCGTTTCGTGTTTTACGACGGCCCTCCAACGGCAAATGCACCTCCGGGATTTCACCACTTGCTGTCTCGTTCCATGAAAGACGTGGTACTGCGCTACCGGACAATGCGCGGATTTTTTGTTGCAAGAAAGGCCGGCTGGGATACGCACGGGTTGCCCGTAGAATTGCAAATTGAAAAAAAGCTCGGGTTGCAGTCGAAAAAAGAAATAGAAAAATACGGCATAGCAAAGTTTAACAAGGCGTGTCGGGACTCGGTGTGGGAATTTATCCAAGACTGGCGCAATCTTAGCGAGCGTACGGGTTTTTGGATTGACATGGACAATCCGTACATTACCTATAATACCTCGTATATCGAAAGCCTGTGGTTTGTGATACGGCAGTTTGCAAAAAAAGGGTTGTTGTACAAAGACTATAAAGTGGTGCCCTACTGCCCAAGATGCGGAACGCCCGAATCCTCTCATGAATTGGCGCAGGGCTACAAAACCGTAAAAGACCGTTCCGTGTATGCAAAGTTTAAAATTAAGGGAGAACCAAGTACCTATTTTTTGGCCTGGACCACAACGCCGTGGACGCTGCCGGGAAACGTTGCTTTGGCAGTAGGAGAAAAAATTACCTACGCCTTCGTAGAACAAAAAGGCGAGACGTATATCCTTGCAAAAAGTCTTTTGAACAAGCTCGAGGGCGAGTACAAAGTTATCAAAGAAGTTTTGGGAAAAGATTTGGAGGGGCTAGAATACGAGCCGTTGTTTGATTCGTTGCAAAACCAGCCAGAGAAAAAGCACTATGTGGCGCAGGCGAGCTTTGTTTCCACCGACGAGGGAACCGGCATTGTGCATACCGCCGTAATGTACGGAGAAGACGACTACCAGCTGGGCAAAAAGCTGAGCCTTCCCAAAAAGCACACGGTAAACGAAGAAGGCAGGTTTAACGAACTGGTGCCCCAATGGAAAGGGCTTTTTGTAAAAGACGCCGAACCCTTGATTATCGAAGATCTCAAAGAGCGCAACCTTTTATACAGAGAAGAGTTGTACGAGCACGAGTATCCTTTTTGCTGGCGGTGCGGCACGCATTTGCTGTATTATGCCAAAGACAGCTGGTTTATAAACATGCAGAAGGTAAAAAAGGACCTCTTGGCGAATAACGAGAGTATTAACTGGATTCCTTCGCATTTGAAGAATGGAAGAATGGGCGAGTGGCTGCGCGAAGTAAAAGACTGGGCATTCTCCCGCGAACGCTATTGGGGTACCCCTTTGCCCGTATGGGTTTGCGATTCGTGCGGCCATCAGGACGTAGTTGGTTCTATACAGGATCTGCAAGAGCAAACTTCAGTGGGCAATACGTATTACCTTTTGCGGCACGGCGATTCTGCAAGGCAAAAACTGCAGATTGCTTCTGCATGGCCGGAAAAAAAGCCTCTTCCCCTTACTGCCGACGGCATAAAAGAAGCCGGCAAGGCAGCCAAACAGCTAAAGGCAAAAAAGATAGACATGATTTTTTCTTCTGATTTGTTGCGCACCAGAGAAACAGCAGAAATCGTTGCAAAAGAAATAGGCCGGGAGGTGCACTACGACGAAAGGCTGCGCGAAAACTCCAACGGCATATTTAACGGAAAATCCATTGAAAAAGTAGGGGCCTTTTACCGCCAGAAAGGCGAGACTATGGCAGAGCATTATATGCGCAGGTTTCATATGGCGCCGCCCGAGGGCGAAAGCTGGACTGACGTGCAAAAAAGAACACTCGACTTTATCTGCGAAATGGAAAAAAAGCACCAGGGTAAAAACATTCTTGTGGTGGGCCACAGTTTGCCTTTGGCGTTGTTCGAAGGTTTGCTGGCAGGGTGGAGCAAGCAAGAAATAGTAGAGCACTTTGCAAAAAACAAAGCTCCCAAGTTAGCAAGTACGGGCGAGTGGCGAAAAGTAGCAGGTTCCAGGTTGCCCCATAACGACGAAATGGACGTTGATTTGCACCGGCCGTACATCGACGCAATCGATTTTGCCTGCAAAGAATGTTCAAAAGGTACTAGGAAACGCGTAAAGGATGTGGTAGATGTTTGGTTTGATTCTGGAGCAATGCCATTCGCACAAGATCATTGGCCCTTTGAGCAAAACAAAAAATTAACCCCGCCAAAGTTTTATCCCTCAGATTATATTGTAGAAGCAATCGATCAAACGCGCGGCTGGTTCTATACCTTGCTTGCTACCTCTACTCTTTTGGGATTGGGGAGTTCGTTTAAAAATGTAATTTCCATGGGGCATATTCTCGACGAAAAAGGAGAGAAAATGTCCAAATCCAAGGGCAATATCGTGAACCCCTGGGAGATGATTGAAAAATACGGCGTAGATACCCTAAGGTGGTATTTTTACACCTTCAACCAGCCTTGGGATTCCAAAGCCTTTGTGGAACGCGATTTGCAGCAAACCATGCGAAAGTTTATGCTCACACTTTGGAATTCGTTGGTGTTTTACCAAACATACGCGACAAAGCCGACCAAAGCTGCCTCGGCAAACGTTCTCGACAAATGGATTATTTCGAGACTGCATAGTACGAGCAGGGAAGCAGCAAAGCGCTTTGACGAGTACGACATTACGGGAACCGCCCGGCTGCTGGAAAGTTTTGTTATAGACGATCTTTCGCTTTGGTATATTAGGCGTTCGCGGCAGCGTTTCCAAAACCCCAAAAGCAAAAAAGAACTGCAAGATGCAAGCAGCACTCTTTACCTCGTGCTTTTAGAAATAAGCAAACTGTTGGCGCCGTTTGTTCCGTTTTTGGCAGAGCATATATATAATGAACTGGATGCCAGAAAGCAAAGCGTGCATTGGCAAGATTATCCAAAAGCAGACGCAAAAAAGATAAACGCGAAATTAGAAAAGGAAATGCAGGCGGCCAGAGATATGGTAACCAAAGCTTTGGCAGAGCGCGCAAAAGCAGGAATAAAAGTACGCCAACCCCTCGCCGCGCTCAAATTTTCAATGTCCAATTTTCAATTTTCAAAAGACGTGACTGACTTGATTAGAGATGAAGTGAACGTCAAAGAAGTGATGCCAGTGAAAAACCTGAAAACAGAAGTAGAACTCGACACAAATATTACACCAGCCTTGCAGCGAGAGGGAACGGTTAGAGAACTTCTGCGGCATATTCAGGAAATGCGAAAGCAGGCAGGCTACAGGCCCCAAGACCGCGTGCGTCTGCGCTATGCCGGAGAAGAACAGCTCAAAGAAATTTTGCGAGAGAACAAACAAATGGTTATGAAAACGGTGGGGCTCAAAGAAATGCTGGAAGGCGACCGCCCCAAGCGGGTATTCGACGTTGAGCAGGAATTCTTGCTCGATAACCAAACCCTCTGGCTCGGCATCCGAAAGCTGTGAATAGCTATTGACAGGAAGTAACCTATAAGTTACACTATGAGAAAGGAGATTTTATACGACAAGAATGCTTTGAAGGAGTTACGCGAGTTTAGAGAAGAAGTTCAGGAAGAGTTTGCCGCGTGCATTAAAACTCTAAAACAGGAAGGACAGCTTGAATATCCAGAAGCAAGAAAAGTAGCAAGAAATCTATTTGAAATTCGAGTTGTACATGAAGGTGCGTACCGAGCGTTTTATGCGTATGTAATGAAAGAGTCTATTGTAATTCTTCATTTCTTTCAAAAGAAAACGCAGAAGATTCCATTAAAAAACTTAAAGCTAGCACAGCAACGGCTGAAACAATATGAGTAAAAAATACCCAAGAAAAATACAGCAGGCCATTGAAAGAGGCGATCTCATTCCTTATGAGGAGGTTTGGCGTAGCTATTCTAAAAAGCAGCGTGAAGCGATTGAAGAGAGGGCTCGATACTTGAAAGCAGCCATGGAACTTCGGAAAGTGCGCAAACAAATGCACCTTTCCCAGGAAGAGCTTGCCAAAAAGATGTCGGTAAAACGCGAGTTTATCTCTCGCATTGAAAGCGGCCGTCAAAATGTAACCCTCGACACCCTCTATCGCATCGCCGAAGTAACCGGCAAAGAATTCCGTTTAAGCTTTAGATAACCCCCCCAAAGTTTGACTTTTCCTCGGTATCATGTTATCGTATTGCCAGCACTCGATGGCAGAAAAATTCCCGAAATTTAAACCAGCAATGAGAGGAGAAATCGTTATGGGTACTGAAGTCGCAACCGATCTATACTACGATCTTGACGGGCAGTTGCTTACGATAAAGGAGCAGCTTCGCAAGAAAGGAGGTTACCGCTTTGATCCACTACAGCTGGCAGACCATCTTTATGCGGCAATCGAGGGCCGCTTTATGTCTCGAGACGGTAGGCCATTACTAGTAGAGCCCGTTTTCTCGCCGATTCCTGGCGACGGCGAGGAATTCGAGCTCATCCTCAGGGACAAAGTCGACCCAATGGAAATGGTCAGAAATTCAGGGTGCGACCCCGACGACTGGAAGTTCAGGGGCGAGCAAATCATTGTGCCTTCAATCCACCATTTCAAACTGGTCCAGGTAGGATACTGCAGGGACTTTACGGAGGTTCAGGATAAACTTACTTCGCACGGAAACCCCGCAAATGGTTGGTGGAGAGAGGTTTTTCAGAAAACCTACCCAAGAAGTGACGGAAAAGGTCCCATCGGTTTTCTCGACCATTCTTGGATAGATCCGGCTGGACGCACACCCTTTCCTGGGTTGGTTTGTTCTAGGGGACATGGTCGCCATTACTGGACTCCTCGTTTCTTCTACGTTCAACGCCTCCGTTCCTATAACTGGCGTTGGCTCGTTGAAGTCGAAGAGTAGAGTGTCGGCAGAAACATAGATACATCAGTCCCCGTAGCGGTTACGCAAAGCGGGGACTTTTCTTTTACAAGAATAAGTATGATATAAAAAGTTATGGCGAGGTACTATCGCACGCAGGGAATAGTGCTAGAAAAAGAAGACCGGGGCGAGGCAGACCGCGTGTTTACCGTTTTTACCAAAGATTTCGGCAAGCTGCGCCTCCGGGCGGTTTCGGAACGCAAAATTACTTCGAAACTGCGCGGCGGCTTGGAACTTTTTTACCTTGCAGAAATCGAGTTTGTGCAGGGCAAAACGCAAAAAACCGTTACCGATGCCTGGGCAATAGACCAACATATATTGTTGCGGCGAGATGTAAACCGCCTTCGGGTAATGCACCGGTTGGCCGAAATTGTTGACGACTTGGTAAAAGGGCAAGAGGAAGACCAGAGGCTGTGGAGCCTGCTTTCAGAAACAGTTGCCTTTCTGAATCGTTTTGATATGAAGGCCCGAGAGGTGCGTTTGGTTTCCTATTACTTTCTCTGGAACTTGTTTGCAACACTGGGGTACAGACCCTCGCTTGGCCCTATAGCCGAGAGGAACGAAAAGGTTGCAGCAGTTATCCGAACCTTTCTTCAGGGCGACCTTGCGGCCTTGCAAGATCTCTCGAAAGCTGGTATACAAGAAGACCTTTTGCAAAAGATTTGCCAGGAGCATCTTTCGAAGGTGCAAGAAAGTTGATACAATATATACAATGCGTGTAAAATTTGTTTTTGCCTCTTTGTTTGCCACCGTAGCCTTAGCCGCGCTTGGTTTTTGGTTTTGGCAGCAAAACACATTTTCTACAGGAAGCCTGAAACTCGAAATTTTAGCTCCCGAAGAAATTACCATGGGCCAGGAGATTACCTATGTGGTGCGGTGGAAAAACAACGGCGAAACCGAACTCGAAAATGTAGAGCTGGTATTTGAGTTCCCCGAGGGTACGGTGCTTGCCCAGGGAGGAGAATTGCGGATTATCAAACAGCTGGATGATGTAAATTCCGGCCAGGAAGGATCGGAGCGCTTTGTGGGAAGGATTTTCGGAAAGGAAAATGAACTGAAAGAAGCAAAGGCGTTTCTTACCTATTCGCCTAAAAACTTAAGCGCCTCTTTTCAAAACGAAACCAAGACGAGCTCGGAGATTTCGTTTGTGCCCATTAACTTTGAACTGGACATTCCTTCGCGCATTGAGTCGGGGCAGCAGTTTACCGTTACGCTGAACTACTTTTCCAATTCTGATTACCCTCTGTCCGACTTGCGTATCCAACTTGAGTATCCTGCAGGATTCGAGTTTCGGGGAGCGAACCCCGCGCCCATTGGCGAAAACGAGTGGGACATCGGCCTGTTAAACAAGGCAGAAGGCAGGCGTATTACCATTACCGGAGCCATACAAGGCGACGTGCAGCAGGTAAAAAACTTTAAAGCCACATTCGGAAGCTGGAAAGAAGGAAGGTTTACCGTAATGAAAGAGGTAACCAAGGCTATGGAAATTACCAAGCCCCGTATTTTTATTACGCAGGTGGTAAATTCTTCGCCCAGTTACGTAGCTTCTCTGGGAGACACGCTGCATTACGAAGTATTCTTTCGGAATCCGGGCGACCGCATTTTGGAAAACCTCTTTTTAATCGTTACGCTCGAAGGCCGCGCTTTTGACTTGCAGAGCGTAAAAGCGCAAAACGGAAGGTTTCAAAGCGGAGACAATTCCATTGTATGGGAAGCAAAAGACGTTCCCAAGCTCCGGTTTTTGGGCACGGGAGAGGAGGGCAAGGTGGAGTTTTGGATAAACGTAAAAGACGAAATTGACACCGCAAGCCCACAGGAAACGGAGCTGGTGCTGAAAGACCGCGTGTTGTTGTCTGAAGCCACCGAAGAGTTCACGGTAAAGTTGAACACGGGTCTTACCATTGAACAAAAAGGATTTTACCAGGACGAGGTGTTTGGCAACTCGGGCCCCATTCCTCCAAAAGTGGGCGAGAAAACAACGTATACTATTACTTGGCAGGTAAAGAATCGCTACAACGATATACGAAATGCGAGAGTAAAGGCTATTCTTCCCGCTAGAGTTGAACTCACAGGAGAAATTTTCCCGGAGGACGCAATTCTTACCTTTGATTCGGGGTCTCGCGAAGTGGTGTGGGAAGTGGGCGACGTGCCAGCCGGATCAGGATATTTTGAAACCGTGCCGGCGCAGTCGGTAGCATTTCAGGTTGCCTTTACGCCCACGTCAGTGCACCGCGGAGATGTGGTAGATCTTATCCGGGAAGTGCGTGTTACCGGAGAAGACGTGTTTACCGATCAGGTGGTTTCTTCTTCAGATGGGGCTATAGATACCACATTGCCAGACGACGACTCCGTGGACGAAGACGACGGCGAGGTAAGAGGATAAAGAAAGGCCCGTTCTCGCGGGGCTTTTCTTTTGGGCTTAAATATGCTTACATAGCCATATGGAAGATCTCATGAAGAAAATCGTTTCCCTGGCCAAGCGGCGGGGTTTTGTATTCCAGTCTTCTGAACTGTATGGGGGCGTGGAAGCGTTGTGGGACTTTGGGCCTCTCGGGGCTGCCCTTAAAGAAAACATCAAAAAAGCCTGGATGCGGCGCTTTGTGCAGCAAATGCCGAATGTGGTGGCCATTCAAGGATCTATTATTATGCATCCGGACGTATGGAAGGCTTCCGGGCATTTGGAAAACTTTACCGATCCACTCGTCGAATGTAAAAAGTGCAATGCCAGGCTTCGCCAAGACCATATCGAAGACGGCAAGTGCCCTAACTGCGGCAGCAAAGAATTTTCAGAGGCCAGAAACTTTAACTTAATGTTCAAGACATTTTTGGGGCCCCTGGAAGATGAAGGCCATACTGCGTATTTGCGCCCGGAAACCGCACAAAGCATGTTTACCAATTTTAAATTGGTGCAAGAAAGCATGCGTCAGAAAATTCCGTTTGGGATTGCGCAAACCGGAAAGGCTTTTCGCAACGAAATTACCACGGGGAACTTTATTTTCCGCTCGCGCGAATTCGAGCAAATGGAAATTGAGTTTTTCGTAAAACCGGGGCAAGACGACAAATGGTTTGATTTTTGGATAGACGCCTGGGAAAAGTTTTATTTGGATTTAGGAATCAAAAAAGAAAACTTGCGAAGATATGAGCACCCCAAAGAAAAGCTGTCGCATTATTCCAAGCGTACGGTAGACTTGGAGTATAAGTTCCCGTTTGGGTGGGGAGAGTTGGCTGGTGTGGCAAACCGCACCGACTTTGACCTAAAACAGCACGCAAAGTTTTCGGGCAAAGAGCTTACCTACCGCGACGAGGAGAGCGGCGAGGTGTACGTACCCTATGTTATAGAACCCACTATGGGAATTGAGAGGGCAATGCTCGCATTTCTCATAGACGCGTATGAAGAGATAGAAGGTGGTCGTACCAAAACCACAGAATCCACCAAAGAGAAAGAGGTTGTGCTTAACCTGGTTAAGCAACTTGCGCCGGTGCAGGTTGCGGTATTTCCCTTAATGAAAAACAAACCAGAGCTCGTGGCAAAGGCAAAAGAGGTGTACCAAATGCTACAAAAAGATTTTGCATGCCAGTACGACGAGGCAGGAGCCATTGGCCGGCGCTACCGCAGGCAAGACGAAATCGGCACGCCCTATTGCGTAACCGTAGATTTCGATTCTCTCGAAAAAAATGATGTCACCCTTCGGCACCGCGACACTATGGAGCAAACCCGCGTAAAAATCTCCGACCTTGCCCACGAACTCCAAACCCGGTTTGGAGAATAGACAAGGATTGTTTCCAAAAGTTATACTTATGTAATGGAAACCGTAACCATTATTTTCGACTGGCTATTCGTTATCTCGTTAATCATTCTTCCCTGGGCGGCTTTGGTAGAGATAGGGATACTGATCTTTTCTATTGCTAAAAAGCGGCCGCTTAAGGGAATTCTTATAGCTCTGGTTATTACAATCGGAATTCCTGTTTTCTTATTTCTCGGACGAGCTATTTTTCACTAATTTTTGGTGATTGTTATCGACCGTGTATATGAATTATCTTATGAATTTACTCAAGGGAGGAATGGCGGGTGGGGTAAGTGGAGTTATAGTAGGAGCTACTTTCTGTGGGCTAATCCTTGCCAACTTATTTTTCAAGGCGACCCCCATAGACTGGGAGCTAGGGATTGTTATATCTCTTTTATTGCTGGCCTTAAGTATAGCGCTTGGTGCAGTAGGAGGCATATTATTTCTCTCTTTCCTTAAAGGCCCTTCTTTTGTGAGGGCTTTTTACCTTATATTTCTCTTTTTCGCTCTTTCGGTTTTTCTTTCTTGGTTTTTTGTATTCCCTATGTTATTTACGGGGTGGCAAAACGTTGGCCCGTGGATATTAGGAATTTTTGGGGTTTTTGCGGCGGCCGTGGTTTTATTTGCCCTTTTATACCGGAAAATAAAACAAAATCTTATTTGGAAAGGAATTTTCTTTATTATTCCCCTTGCCTTGTTTCCTTTCTTTTTCCTTGTGTTAGATGTATATGATGTTTTGGCACTAAATCGAATAATAACTTTAAGGCAGGGAACATTTGAGGGGTTTGGACTTCTTCATGGGGAACTACCTTCTGGTGTTTGGAAAAACCCAATCGACATTGACTTGACTGTAAAAAATTCTTATGGGCTGCCGCTTAATTATGGCAGCCAAAGTGGTGATTTGTCTGGTGGAGGCAGTGAGTACATGTTTGTGCCAAACTCCCAAGATTTAGTGATTAGTGTGGATGTGTCGGATTTAAAGGCTGCGGCAACTGAAAGAGGATACCAGTTGTCTGATATTCGGTATAACGCAACAGTAAAAGTAGAGGCACAGGATCTGGAGCTAAAAAGGAATACGCTTTTGGAAGAAAATATCTCCCAGACACTAGTAGATCCTCCTCCTATGATTCGGGTGGAAGGAAACTCTACGTTATTGCTTCCAATTAAAATCTTGATAATTCTTCTGCCACTTCTTTGGGTTTTATTGATGGTTTATTTCTTTTCTCGATTGAAATTAGCACGATAAATGTTTCTACGGACTACATGAAACTTATTGATTCCACGGCGCAAACAAGTTGGAAGTTTCTCGCAATTATCGCGGCCCTTGCCGTATTTGCTGTCGGTGGCGCTTTGCTTTTGCACTATTCCGGCATAAAAACAGAAACGCCGGAACAGCCAGGATTGCCTGCCGAGAAGCAAAATGAAGTTTCACCGTTACCAACCCCAAAAGAAATACCACCAACAGAATTGCAAGAACAATCCCAAACTCAACCGTCTCCATCACCACTTCCTGCATGGCCAACTTCTCTTACGCTTCTTTCTCCGCGTCTTGGAGAGGCCTGGTTGCAAACAGTAGCTTATACTATCAGTTGGTGTTGTGGAACAGGAAACGTTGATATTTTCCTTTATCGTTGGCATTGGGATACGGCTGTCTTTGATACGGGCAAAGATGAGGAGGACCCCGTACTTGTCATAGGAGAAAACGTTTCGTCAAAAGAAGGTGTTGAAAGAGAAAACGGGGAATATATTTGGCAGGTTCCAAAAAACATTGAGCCGGGCCCCTACTACATTCGAATAGCCGATTCTGTTTCTTCGTATAGTCGTAATGAACAGTTTCGGATTATACCCCCGATGACTAAACTCGAAAGGCTTGCTCCTGTTTCTGGGCCGGTTGGGAGCACAATTATTCTTCACGGAGAGGGGTTTATGCCGTCGGGGAATACGGTTAACTTTGGGACGGGGGCGATACCCAATGTTCGTGCTCCAAATTGGCATACCTTGCCAAGTTTTATCTTGCCAAACGAGCTAATGCCCGGATGTTTTTATGAAGATCCGGCATGTGCGGCGTCTCCTCAACCTGTTACACCAGGAGAATATACCGTATCCGTTACCAACGATTTTGGCATAACAAGGACTTTGACCTTTACGGTAACTGAACAGTAGAGTAAGTATAGAACACTGCCCGCGGGAATTCTTACATGGAGTTTCGAGGGCTTTTGTTTTTCGCGAAAAAGTGCTAGCGTAAGATATCGATGATTAAAACAATTACGCTCAAGAGTGGATTACGGGTTGTAACGATCCCGCAGCGTGCCACCAAAACGGTGACCGTTTTAGTGTTGGTGGGAACGGGCTCTAAATACGAAACCAAAGAACAAAACGGCATTTCGCACTTTTTAGAGCACATGTTTTTTAAGGGAACCGAAAAACGCGTAAAGCCGATTGATGTGGTGGAACCATTAGACCGTATTGGCGGTTCTTACAACGCGTTTACCTCGGAAGATTACACGGGCTACTATGCAAAAGTGGATAGCAGCCACTTTGATTTGGCGTTTGAATGGGTGGCCGATATTTTTTTGAATTCTACTCTTCCCGCAAAAGAAATCCAAAAAGAAAAGAGCGTGATTACCGAAGAGCTGCACATGCATAAAGACAACCCTATGTGGTATGTAGACGTTCTTTGGGAAAAGTTGTTGTATGGCGACCAGCCTGCCGGCTGGGAAGTGGTGGGAACCAGAGAAACGATTGCCGCAATGGCCAGGAAGAATCTTCTGCGCTACCGGAAGAACCAATATGTAGCCTCGAATACGGTAGTATGCATTGCGGGGAATGTGCGAGCGCCCGAAGTAATGGCAAAGGTGCAGAAACTTTTTGCCGGCATTCCGACACGGGAATTTCAAAGAAAAGTCCCGATAGTCGAGGCCCAGAAGAAGCCCGAAATACTTTTGGAATACCGCAAAACCGATCAAAGCCATATTGCTCTTGGCGTACGAGGGTATAACTTGCAAGACCCCAGGAGATACGCGCAATACACGCTTGCCACGCTTTTGGGAGGAATGATGAGTTCCCGGCTTTGGGTTGCGATACGGGAAAAAAACGGGCTGGCCTATTACGTTTCCACCGCGACAGACTGTAATCCCGACACGGGATACGTGGTAACATCGGCTGGCGTGAAAGATGAAAATGTCGAAAGGGCGGTGCGTATTATTCTGCAGGAATACGCGAAAGTGAAAAAATACCCGGTTTCCAAAGACGAGCTTCAAAAAGCGAAAGACCACCAGAAAGGGAAAATGGCTTTGCAGCTGGAAAATTCCGACGCCAAAGCTCATTTTTACGGCATGCAGGAGCTTTTGCAGGGCAACATTTTAACGCAAGAAGAAATCTGTGCTAAAATAGACAAAGTGGACTCCAAAGACATACAAGAGATCGCGCAGGACATGTTTCGGCCCGCAAAACTGAACCTTGTGGTTTTGGGGCCGTCTCGCAACAAAGCGCAGTTTACAAACCTTTTGCAAATATAGCATGAGCGGGAACAGCCAACTGCTCGACATTTCA
>Ga0209542_10007766_pt1 | contig 20273 bp, 26 predicted proteins | sample RifCSPhighO2_01_FD_184028 | JGI IMG/M metagenome (GOLD analysis project Ga0209542, IMG submission 184028) | Soil microbial communities from Rifle, Colorado - Rifle CSP2_plank highO2_0.1 (SPAdes) (version 2) | ecosystem: Environmental > Terrestrial > Deep subsurface > Rock core/Sediment ...
TCGCATAAGCCAAAGTAATAAATACTGCATCCAAATTAACCGAACCGGTTATTGCTAAAGAGATAACTGAAGCGAGTATTGGTCCGACACAAGGAGTCCACAAAAGTCCGAGTGATAGCCCGATTAATATTCCACCACCAAATCCCGTCTTGTTCTGCGACTGCGGCAAAAACTGAGAAAGTTTAGAAAATAAAATCTCCAGCCAAATTTGGAATTTCGGAATTAACATCGAGGCGCCAAAAAGTCCGATTACGATAACCGAAAACACCCTAAGCGAGTCGGCAGGAATTCCAATGACACTAACTATAGTTGATAAGAATAATGTAAAAAAAGTAAAGCTTAAAACAAAACCGGTGATGACTCCAATTGGCCTGGCCTTCCCAATTTGAGTTGTGCCGATTGATGAAGATAAAATAATCGGAAGAATGGGCAAAATGCACGGTGAAAGAATTGTGACTATTCCGGCTAAGAACGCAAAAATTATAAGTAGAATCATAGTGAAAAACAAAGACAGATCTCTCTGTCCTTGTTCCATACTATCATTTCAAGGATGAAACTATCTTATCTAACCCTCCGCCATTCCATTTGGCAATCTCATTGCCCTCAGAATCTACCTGAACAAATGTATGTTGATAAGTTATACCGTATTGCTGGGCTAACGCCTTATCGGTTGCGTCAGTATCACTATCGTTATAGTTTACCCTAAATATTGCGACACCTTCCGGTATTTTTGCGGTATTGGCGCTTAACTCCGCGTCAACCGGTTTACATATCGGGCACCAGTTAGCAAAGAAAAACAGCACCCGTTTTTTGCCGCTGGCTGCTTTGAAAGCCGAATCAGAGTATGGAGTATATAAGCCTGACCCATCCATTATTGTATCCTCTGATTTCTTCATGGCTGAATCCGAGCCTTCGGATTTCTCCATTGTAGCTTCGGTTTTTTCCATCACATCTTCAGCCTGCTGCATTTGTGCTTCATCTTTTTTCATCATTGCATCAGAAGCAGATTGGTTTTGTGAATAAAAGTAAAAGCCGGCAATACCAAGAATAACAACGACTACAATTGCAATCATTCCGTATTTCATAAAATCACCCCCTCGTCGGAGTTCATTTCGGATTTTCCGTAAATTTCTGAGAAATTTACTTCAAACCTCCATTACTCCTCCTCTCAGAATTTCTTCGAAATTCTGGATAGAATAATTCTAATAACATTGCCAAATAAATGTCAAGTCTACTTTACTTTTGTGCCTACATTTTGAATCGGGAATAAATTCTGGAGAGGATTTTGGAAAGTACCATAGCGCAAATTGCCAATACTAGCCATGGATCAACATCATGCTTAAGAGTTTGGAAAATTATTCCCAAAACTAAAACCCCAACCCCGGTTAAATAAGATAATCGACCGGCTTTTAAAATATGTAAAGTTTCTCTTTCATCAGATGATTTTTCCTTAATGACAAAAGCCGCAAAAGTTAAAAAGGCGATAATAAAACCTAAAATCAAAAGCGAGTTAACAGTGTCTGGCATTGCCAAGTGACCGGGGTTTAAGAAAATTATGGCGATGATAAAAATTGCAATAGCAGTCAAAGTTTCTGTAATCATGGTTCTATTGTATCGCAAACAATTTCTCTACAGTTGTCTTAAAGAAACTAGCAATTTTTAAAGCGAGTAAAACAGAAGGAGTATAATTTCCCTTCTCTATGGCAATAATTGTCTGGCGGGTGACCCCAACAGCTTGTGCCAATTCTTCCTGAGTAATTTTGTTTTTGCTTCTTTCTTCCTGGACGAAATTTTTAACATTCTCAGCCATAAGGTTTTCGGGAGGTAATTTTACACTATCATTTAGGGATTGGGTATTTTTTCAAGCTGGTCGGTAATTTCCGCTTCTTTCTTCCCGAAGCTAACGAGTAATTTATCTCCCTGGTTAATTATTTTATCCAAAGCATCTTTGTCCTCCAACCCGTTAAGATAAAATTTCAATTTTCCTGCTTGCCCGGTGCAAAATGTCTGTCCGGTTCCGGTTGTTAAACAATCAGGATCCAATTTAAAAGGCAAAGTCTTAAAGAAATCATCCCAGGTAATCCCCTCTTTTTTAATCTGGATAATGCTTGGATTTATGCTTTGAATGAATACATCATCAGATAAGTTATGGTACATCGAGTTTGTAAAAACCCTGAAAGTGCCATTAGTAAAAATAGCAAAAGATGCTTGTTTAGCAACTTTTTTATCTGAACCGATTGCTAAGTTGGAACTAATGGCTTGGGAGTTCTCAATTACCATCGTATCTTCTAACTGTTCCAGTGGCGGATTACCCTGAATTTCCGGAGGAATATTAGAATTATTAACATTGTAGAAATAATAAATAGCACCTGAAACTATTAATAACGCAACCAGTCCAACACCAATTATTCCTGCCTTCATATATTTTCTATACTACTATATAATGCCAGTGTTATGGCAGCGAATGTTTCATTTAGACTTTCTTCTCTTCCTGTCTCCTCAGTCCGCAAGCTAACTCCATATGCAGCTGAAGCTAAAAAATCCGGGGTAAAAATTCTCCATTTGAATATTGGTGACCCGGATATTAAAACTCCTAAAGTCATGATTGACGTTTTGCATAATTGGAGCATTAACCCGATTAAATACGCCCAAAGTAATGGCGAGCCTTCATTTATAAAAGCCATGCTCAAATACTATGCAAAATTAGGCTTTAAAGATTTAACGGAGAAAGAAATTATTGCCACAGTCGGCGGATCTGAAGCGGTTAATTTGGCTTTCTATGCTGTCGCCTCGCCTGGTGAGGAAATTTTAGTTTTTGAGCCTTTCTATTCTAACTATGCGTCCTGCGCCCATTACACCGGAGTCAAATTAGTTGCGGTGCCGGCCGGTGCCGAAACAAATTTTCATCTTCCCAAAAGAGAGGAAATTGAGAAAAAAATTACGGGTAAAACGCGGGCAATTCTTTATTGTTCCCCCGGAAATCCGACAGGCGCTGTTTTTTCTAAAGAAGAAATGGATCTTTTGGTTGCTATCGCCAAAGAACATAATTTGTTTTTAATTTCTGATGAAGTTTATAGGGAATATATTTTTGAAGGAAAGCATACTTCGCTTTTGGAATATTTCGATAAAATCCCGGATAAAGCCATCCTTTTGGACTCTTTATCAAAGCGTTACAGCCTTTGCGGCGCGCGGCTCGGAGTGATTATTTCCAAAAATGAAGAGTTAATAAAAGGAGTAATAAAATTGGCCCAAGCCAGATTATCAGGCGGATTGATAGATCAGGAAATGGCTTCAGTCATGAACGAAGTTCCCGATTCATATATCGAAGATGTCCGGATTGAGTACAAAAAGAGAAGAGATGTTTTATATGAAGGTTTAACGGCTATCCCGGGAGTAGAAATGGCTCAACCTGAGGGAGCTTTTTACTCAATGGTCACTTTGCCGGTTAAGGATGCCGAAGATTTTGCCATTTTTTTGCTTAAAGAATTCAGGGTAAATAATGAAACGGTGATGGTTGCACCGGGCGCTGGATTTTATGGGACAGAAGGAAAGGGTAAAAATCAAGTCAGAATTGCCTATGTGTTAAATACAGAAGATTTAAAAAGGGCAATAAGTATCATAAGGTTGGGTCTTGAAGAATACAAAAAACAGTAGTTTATATTTAAGTCTCCTTGATTATTATCAATTAAATAGTTACATTTGCCAACATGTCGGTGAAATATAATGGAGAAATCAGTGGAGATGGGTTAGTCATTATTAAGAATGATGCATCTTTAAATCATCCGTCGGTAAAATATTCAGTTGTAGTTGATAGACCGAGATTAACCGATTTTTTACTAGAGTCTGGTTTTACGAGAGAAAGGTTAACTAGATTCTCAATTAGATTTACGAAATATGATGACACTGCTGATCCCCTGCTCCAAGACGATCTATATGGTCGTTATGATAGAGCAAATGATCAAATAAATATTTTTACTCATCCCCACTACCGAGAACGATTATCCTTAACAAGAACATTTTTCCATGAAACGTATCATAGTTTAGAAAGAGATATTCCCCCAAGCAAGTGGGGAAGGCGAATGCACCGATTTTCTCCTTTATTTTTAGTAACTCCCATGATTGTGGGTGGAATAGGGGCTTATTGCTCAATTAATCCTGAAAATCCTAATCCGGCTCCGTTATTATGGGCAGTAAACGGTGTAGTTGCCGGCGGTCTTCTAGGTATGGGGAGTATTGATCTGCCCTATTATTTTAGTGCTAGTGAAAGAGGAGCTAGGCGTTTTATAAAAGCTAAAATGGCTGATAGTGGTTTGCACAATTTAATAAGCATGATTAAAAAATAAACGATTGACATCCAAAGGTAGACTTTGGTATAAATATTTTTCACAAAGCGTTTAAGTGGAGTTGCGATCCGCAAGCTGAAGGCAAAAATGTCTTACGGAAGTTAAACCGTTAAATATAACAAACTGATGTCATCGCAAGATAGAGTCAGGGAATGAGCCACGTACCATCCGGTACATGGGAAGCAAGGTGGAACCGCCTTTAATAAGGCCCTTGTGAGTTTTCTTAAAAAAGAAGATTCGCAAGGGCTTTTTTGTGGAGAAAAATCTTGAAAGGAGGTGATAAATATGACAGCAATAGGAGCTGAAGCAAGAAATGGATATTCTATAAGTGTGACACCAGAACATGGTTATGGTGTTGTTCGCGAAGTTCCCCATAGCAGGATCAGGGTGCCGAGAGTAATAAGGGCTCACAGAGTAGAAACGGCAATCAATTTAGCAGCTGAAAGACTTAGGTTCCCATATGATCCTCAAGCCATGAGGACTATTGTCGAAGAATCTGGGTTGGTAAATGAATTAGCAGGTCTTTATGCTACTTTAGCTAATTCAGATCGAGCAGTAGATTTCGCAAAGAAATCAATTATGTGGTCAAGAAGGGAAGCAAGAAAGCACAGACTGCAATTGGATCCTGATGTGATAGAAACAGCTAGAGGTGCGTTGGGAACAGAAAGGATATAAATTCATTGGGGGGTTAGACTGAATTCACTAGCCTCCCAATCTTTCTGCACTTTTGCCCTGTCGTGATTTTGGAGTAAGAACCTCTTAAGTATTTTATAAATGTCGTAATCAAACTCTAAATCCTCCAGTTTTTCTGTCTCTCCATCCCTTTTTTGAATGACGCACCAGTTATTTATTAAGAATTGCTCTTCTTTTTCATTAGTCTCATTGACCTCCTTAATAACAATTGGGCCTTTATAGGGCCAGGATTTTATCTTCGAATTTAAAAAGCCTTCAATAAACCGCAAGTTATATTTAATGGGTTTTTCTTTTCCTGCGCAAATCCCTAAACACCTTTCTAGTTTATAGTTAAAGCAGGAGGTTTTAGTTTTCTCAAGCCCTAAAAATCTATCGCATAAATTAAACTCCTTGGCGATGTTTACTAGAGCCTCTCTGGCAGCACGTTTGGTTTTATAGATTCCCATAATATCCTCAAGTGAATCCGGGTAAATGAAATCAGCCTCCTCAAGTTTAATTGTAAAAATTCCGTCAACTTCAACTTTTCTAGCCACCGTCATCTTTTCCTTATTGCGGAGCATCCGGTTATACAGGGGCATTAACTTCTTTATCATCGCAGACTCCTTTAGTAACGCACCCAGCTCTCCGGCAGTTTCTATAAATTCAACGCTTTCAACCTGGTTGTAAATTTTCATCTCCAAAGAATTCCCGGCGCTTAAGGAAAAATGATTAAAAACCCGATCTCGAATATTTTTTGATTTACCAACATATAAAGGCTGGCCGGATTTACCATAAAAAATATACACTCCCGGAGATTCAGGAAGATGCGAGAGGTCGAAATTTTTAAGAGTTGGCGGTGTGTTAGGTTTTTTTAAAATATGGCTCACAGTTTGGACCAATTTTTCAGGGGGGAATATGCCTTGTACTTTTTGGTAAAAATCCCAAAGGATTTTAGCGTCTGAAAATGCCCGGTGTCGGTTTTCAATTTCAAACTGGAACCTTTCTATGATACTGTCAAGATTATGGTGCCTGTGCTCCGGGAATAAAAGTCTGGATAATTTTACTGTACAAAGTTGTTTGGGTGTAAATTTTACTCCATATCGCAAGAACTCTTGTTTCAAAAAGCCATAATCAAATCTGGCATTATGTGCCACAAATATCGAGTCATAAAAAAACTGCTCCAGCTCTTCTTTAATATCAAAAAAACTGGGAGCTTTTTCCAAGTCTGAGGGAGTTATTCCGGTTAATAGCTGTATCTCATCGGGTATTGGCCTGTCGGGGTTTAAAAATGTCTGGTAAGTTTTCTCCAGTTTATTATTACGGACTCTAAGTATTCCGATCTCGATTATTCTATCAGCAGTGACCGATCCGCCGGTGGTTTCAATGTCGACAAAAGTGAGATTAGCAGGCAGATCCATAAGAACCCAAATATTAGACGAATATTTGAGTAGTTTCAAGCCTCCAACATACAAGTTACAGGCAAATTCCAATATTTAAATTACAAATATTCAAACTATTTCGTTATTGAGATTTGAAAATTTGGTTATTGTTTGGAATACTTGTATCTTGTTACTTGGTGATTCTATTTAAAATGGCGAAGTTTGTTAAAATAATTGTTTTTGTTCCGGTTAAGGACTCTGATAAAATCCGCAAAATTTTAGGAGATAACGGCGTGGGAAAAATTGGAAATTATTCTTATTCTTCATTTTCAACCCGGGGGATAGGACGGTTCAAGCCTGAACCAGGCGCAAAACCAGCAATTGGAGAAATCGGAAAATTAGAAGAAGTTAATGAAGAAAGAATAGAAGTTATTGCGCCAATAGAAAAATATATGGAAATTATTGAAGAAGTTAAAAAAGTTCATCCTTACGAAGAGCCGGCAATAGAAGTTTATGACCTTTTATATCCCTGATTGTTGGCCTCCTACAGATTGCGTTCTAGCACATCCTGATCTACTATGAATTAAGATGACTGACAGTGTTTCTGATAAAATTGTCAAAGCTCTTTCTGTAATAGGATTTTTTACTCTTACTACCATCGGTATTACATTCCTTTCCAGATTCTTTTTATCGCCTGAATGGATAGATAATCACTTTGAGTATTATGTAGTCCCTATGGCTGTTCTTAGTGGTTTAGTTTTAGGGTTTTTGGTCAAGGATGCTCTCTCCGGGAAAATAATCTATGGAATTTTGACTGCTATCTTTGGAGGATGGTTGATAACGCTGGCAGTAGTTTTTGTCATGTTCCTAGGTATTGCCTAAAGTTTAGAATGTAGCCTTAATTTGCCACGAAAAAACGGGCACGTAGCCCGTCTTCTCGAATAACTCACTTTTTACTTTGCGAACGCAAAGCGAGTTGCTGTGAAGCAATTGTGTTTGAGCATATTAATTAATAACAAATTCAGGGAGTTTCTTCAACTGGATCAAATTCAATCAATTTACAATTGGCAATGTACAATTTACAATTGGAGCATAATGAAAGTGTACTTAGCTACTGATCATGCAGGCTTTGAAATTAAGAATAAGGTTGCTCAATTTTTAAAAGAACAGGGTCATGAAATTGAAGATTGCGGACCTTTTGAATACGACAAAAATGACGATTATCCGGATTGGATTTCCAAAGCTGCTGAAAAAGTTTCGCTGGATCCTGGAAGCTTTGGAGTAGTTTTTGGCGGGTCTGGTCAAGGAGAGGCAATTGTTGCCAATAAATTTAAAAATGTCAGATGTGCGCTTTTTTATGCTAAAGCTATACCTACGGAGGCAATTGATATAAGCGGTGAATCAAGCCAAGATCCTTTCGAGATCCTTAAGTTGACCCGTGGCCATAATAATTCCAATATGCTCTCCATAGGCATTCGGTTTTTAAAAGAGGAAGATATTATGCAGGCAATAAAAATATTCCTTGAAAGTTCCTTTACAGGAGAAGAAAGACATTTGAGAAGGATAGAAAAAATTAGCAATTTGGAAGAATGATTCAAATAATTCCCACACTGTTTTCGACAACGGAAGAGGCGTATAAGCAAAGAGTAGCTAAGGTTGAATCCAGCAGACATTTTGATAATGGATGGGTGCAGCTCGATCTCATGGATAACAAATTTGTTCCAAATACAAGCATCGGTCTTGATGTAATTAAGAAATATCCGCTTTCTTATAGGAAAGAAGCTCAGTTAATGGTTATAGATCCTGGAGAATGGATTGAAGGACTGTTTGAAATAGGGGTGGATAGAATAATTTTTCCTGTTGAAATTGACAGTATCAAAGAATTTTTAAATAAGATAAAAGAAAAAAAAGTTTCTGTAGGTTTGTCTGTTAATCCTGAAACAAACATGGAAAGCCTGAATCCCTATTTAAATGACTTAGATGCTGTATTATTTATGGGTGTTAAGCCAGGACTTGAGGGTCAAGAATTTTCTTCGGCCACCTTTGATAAGATAATAAACCTAAAGAAAAAAAGGTCTGATATTTTAGTGGGTGTTGATGGAGGAGTTAAAGACATAAACGCTAAGCAGCTTATTGATGCCGGAGCAGACTATTTAGCAATTGGTTCATTTTTATTTAATGGAGATATTGACGAGAATGTTGAAAAGATTTGGGAGGCAATAAATACTTAAACAATGAAGCTGTTCAAAGCTAAACGCCAGTGTAATCTTCGGGCAAAAGCAATCAAAAACATAGCTATCTTCGGCCATGCCAACACGGATAATAAAGATGATTTATTCCGTGATGTTTTCAAGGTTTCGAAAAGATTAGCTGAAGCAGGATATACGGTTGTTGACGGCGGTGGTCCCGGAGTAATGCTGGCGGCATCCTTGGGGGCAAAAGAAGGCGGGGGAAAAGTCATCGGCGTAACTTTATATCCGAAGGACATGAAACACTTTGAGGGCAAAGACCCTAAGAATTTACTTGATAAGGAAATAAAAACGAATACCTATATCGAAAGAACATTAACCCTGATGAAGCAGGGCCAGGTTTATGTAATTTTTAAAGGCGGAACCGGTACGATTTCCGAATTCGGAATGGCCTGGGGATTAGCAAGACTTTATTTCGGGCATCACAAACCGCTAGTTTTATATGGCAAGTTTTGGCATAAGATTATCGACGTTTTTAAGGAAAATATGTTGATGCGGCCCGAGGAGCTTAAGGTTTATAAGATTGTCGATAATCCGGAAGATGTTTTACAGGCAATTTATGATTTTGAATGTGAGATTGATAGCGGGGAGCATGAAGGTCACCTAAAAGCTTCAACAGAAGGTTTTTCTTTGTAATCTTTCTTGTACTTTTGACCGCAAAAGTACCAAAACTCTCCCGCTTGAGAACGATTTGCTAAAACCTGTGTTCGAAGCTCGATTTTTCTTAATTCATAATTCTTGATTCATAATTCTGGATCCGTGGTACACTTAATTCATGTCCCTATCCCCTCATGAGCTCAAAGACTTAGAGCTTCAAGCGAACGAAATCCGTCAGGATATTATTAAAATGCTGGTTGAAGCCGGATCGGGCCATTCCGGCGGGCCTTTAGGTATGGCGGATATTTTCGCCGCTTTATATTTTAAAATCCTAAATATTAATCCTGAAAAACCAGACTGGGAGGAGCGCGACCGCTTTGTCTTATCCTGCGGGCATATTTGCCCGGTCATGTATTCGGCTATGGCACGTCGGGGATTTTTTCCGGTTGAAGAGTTAAAAACTTTGCGCAAGCTTGGGACGAGGCTGCAAGGTCATCCGCACCGCGAAGCTTTGCCGGGTCTAGAAACTACCTCCGGTCCTTTGGGCTCAGGTCTTTCACAAGCTTCAGGAATGGCTTTAGTTGGGGTTATGGATGAGCGAAGCTCGCCTGGAGGTAAAAAACCCTGGCGGGTTTATTGCGTAACCTCGGACGGCGAGCATCAGGAAGGCAATACCTGGGAAGCGATTATGTTTGCAGCCAACTACAAGTTGGGTAATTTAACTGTGATTTTAGACAGAAATAATATGCAAATTGACGGACATACCGAAGATATTATGCAGATTGATCCGATTGCCGATAAATATCGAAGCTTTAATTGGAACGTCATCGAAGTCAACGGCCACAACTTCCAGGAAATAATTGACGCCTGCGAATTTGCTAAAACCGTTTACGATAAACCGACAATAATAATTGCTCATACAATCCCCGGCAAAGGGGTTAGCTATATGGAAAACCGTTATGAATGGCATGGTTCACCGCCTGATGGAATGGATATTGAAGGCGCTCCTAAAAAAGGTGAACAAGCAAAAGAAGCTTTAAAACAATTGGAAGATTTGGAAGGAAAAATAAAAAATGTATAAGAAAGGATTGATATTTGCGTTAATAATTTTAGTCACATATATAATATTATTCCTTATATACGATAAATTATTTGTAGAATTATATGTAAACATGCGGAATCCATATTCATGTTATACGGCAATGCCAACAGTTGGCCCGCGTGATGAGTGCGAAAGAATTTTATTATATCCATCGCAGAGTGCTCAATTAATAGTAAAAATATTAAATGCAATACTCTCAGTTTTTATAGCTATGTTTGTAACTAAAAAAGTATCTAAATATATAAAATAATGCATCTGAACCCTAAATTATTTGATGAAGATATTGAACAAGTTCCCTCTCGGAATGGATTTGGCGAAGGGTTGGTTATTGCCGGAGAGGAAAATCCTAATGTGGTTGGGCTTTGTGCTGATTTGACAGAGTCAACTAGGATGGAAGGTTTTAAGAAGAAGTTTCCTGAAAGATTTGTAGAAGTAGGGGTGGCGGAGCAGAATTTGGTTACTGTGGCTTCGGGTATGGCTCATGAAGGAAAAATTCCTTTTACATCCTCTTATGCCACATTTTCGCCAGGACGAAATTGGGAACAGATCCGGACGACTATTTGTTATAACAATATGCCGGTTAAGATTATTGGTAATCATACCGGGATTTCAGTAGGTCCGGATGGTGCGACGCATCAGGCTTTGGAGGATATTGCATTGATGCGGGTTTTGCCTAATATGGTGGTGGTAGTTCCAGCCGATTCAATTGAAGCTAAAAAAGCGACAATTGCCATAGCTAAAAATGGTAAACCTTCATACCTAAGACTCTCAAGAGATAAAACACCAGTCATTACAACTGAAAATTCGCCTTTTGAAATTGGTAAAGCGGAAGTCTTAATGCAAGGAAAGGATGTAACTATAATCGCTTGCGGACAAATGGTGTATATGGCTTTGAAAGTAGCTAAAGACTTGGAAAAGGATAATATTAGCGTTCGGGTAATAAATTGCCACACTATTAAACCTTTAGATACTAAAACAATTCTAAATGCGGCAGAAGAAACGGGGGCAATTGTGACAGCAGAAGAGCATCAAGTTAACGGCGGGTTGGGTGGGGCTGTTTCTGAGGTGGTTTCGGAGTCCTATCCCGTGCCGATTAAAAGAATCGGAATTGAAGATACATTCGGTGAGAGCGGTACGCCGGCTGAGTTATTGAGAAAGTTTGGGCTTACCCAAGAAAATATTAAAAAAGCAGTCCTTGAGGTGTTAAGGAGGAAAAGACGTGTGTAGCTTATGCCAGGTGGTAACAATCCCTTTAGATTTTCTTTTCTCTCTCCTGGTTCTGGCAATTTCTTACCTCATTTTATTGTCTCAAATGGCGGTAATGTTTATAACAAGATATTTGGAATATTTCCTCAGCAAGATTTTAAAACCCAAAACCACCTCTTGACCCCGATTTAATCGGGAGTTGACATATACCCTAGGGGGGTATATCATTAACTCATGAAATCGCACTACGAAGACGAAAAAGAGGCAGCCAAAAAAAGGCTGAATATCATTAAAGGTCAGTTAGAGGGTCTTCAGAAAATGATTGAGAATGATGAATATTGTATTGATCTTTTGAATCAGAGCCTGGCTATCCAAAACTCGCTGAAAAGCTTAGATGCTCTTTTATTGGAAAGACATTTAGAAACCCATGTTGCCCATCAGATGGAGCATGAGAAAGAAAAAGCTGTATCCGAACTCGTAACTCTATTTAAAAGAATAAATAAATAAGGACCCGCTCGCACTGTGTCCTTTAAAATTTTGACACAGATGCTCGCAGAACCTTGCGTTTTGTTACACAAAACGTAGATTGGGGGTGAATTTTATGAAAAAAGAATCAATATTATTTGGGGTCATTGGTTTGTTTTTGGGAGCCTTAGTTATGATGGCATTAGCATCAAACGCGGTTAATTCTCAAAATACCGGTATGATGCGGATTATGGGTATAGGCGTAAAAAACGGTTCTATACAACAAGTCAGTGAAGGAAGCCCCGAAAGATTGATAATGGGTATGGGATCCTCGATGGATCAGATGATGGGGTCAATAAAGGATAATTCGGGTTATAAATTTGATCAGGCCTTCATTAACGCCATGATCGTCCACCACGAAGGGGCCATCAAGATGGCAGAACAGGCAAAACACAAAGCCGATCATCAGGAGATAAAAGATTTAGCTGAAAATATAGTCAACACCCAGACTTCTGAAATTGAACAAATGAAGCAGTGGAAAAAAGATTGGGGTATGGAGTAAAGAATTAACAGGACCGGTCTGAAGTGCCCGGTCCTGTTTTAAAAGAAAGGAATTTAAATTATGAGCATAGATAAGATATTAGTTTTGATTTTAAGTGCATCGGGAATATTATTTACTTATTGGTTCTTTTTGATGAGAAACGAAAAGGAGGTGAGTGTTATGGGAGATTCTATAGATATTACGGTTGATGGAGGTTATAAACCTGAGGTTATCTCCTTGCCTTATGGTAAGACAACAAAAATCAATTTTTTCAGGAAAGATCCTTCGAGCTGTCTGGAAGAAGTAGTCCTTGGGGATTTTAAAATCCGGAAGTTTTTACCTTTAAATCAAAAAGTAAGCATAGAAATTACACCTGAAGAGAAAGGAGAGTTCGGTTTTTCCTGCGGAATGAACATGTTCCATGGAAAATTAATAGTCAAATGAGTGAAACAAAAACCTATCCCATTAAAGGTATGCATTGTGCCAGTTGTGTCCGCCTGATTGAGCGGGCGGTCGGAAAAGTTCCGGGTGTGGGCTCGGCCAATGTAAATTTGGCAACTGAAAAGTTAACAGTTTCTTTTAATAAGGATGAATGTTCGCCCGAAAAGATTGCTTCTGCCGTTGAAGGCGCGGGCTACAGAGCAATTCTTAATGAAAATATTGAGGAGGATAAGCAGCGCGAAGAAAAACTTAAGGAGCTTCAGAGCTTAAAAATCAAAGTAATTGTCAGTTTATTCTTGGGGGGGCTTGTTGTTTGGGGCAGTTTTCCTTATTTAATGGCATTTTCCCCTTATCCGCTGCAAAATTTTTGGCTTCAATTAGTTCTGGGCTCAATTGTTCAATTCTGGCCGGGGTTGGAATTTTATAAGGCCGCTATTCCGGCTTTCCGAAACAGAACGGCAAATATGGATACCTTGGTTGCCATAGGCACAACTGCTGCTTTTATCTATTCGGTGGCTGTCACTGCCTTACCGGGTCTTTTTATGAATTTAGGAATCGAGCCGATGCCGTATTTTGACGTTGCAGCGGTAGTTATCGGCTTAATACTTTTGGGCCGGTATTTTGAGGCTAAAGCAAAAATGGGGACCTCGGATGCAATCAAAAAGCTGCTCGGACTTGCGCCTAAAACCGCCAGAGTTATTCGGGACGGAAAAGAAACCGATATAGCCATCAGTGAAGTTATGGTCGGAGATTTAATCCGGGTCAGACCCGGCGAGAAAATTCCGGTTGACGGAGAGATTAACGAAGGCGAATCCTCGATCGATGAATCAATGGTAACGGGTGAGAGCATTCCTGTAGATAAGAAGAAGGGCGATACGGTGATCGGCGCTACTATTAATATATCCGGAAGCTTTATTTTTAAAGCCGGTAAAGTAGGTTCGGATACCATGCTGGCCCAAATTATTAAATTAGTCCAGGAAGCCCAGGGGTCTAAAGCACCGATACAAAGGATTGCCGATATAATTTCCGCTTATTTTGTGCCGATAGTAATCATGCTGGCTATCGGAACATTTGCGCTCTGGTATATTTTTGGCCCCGTGCCGGCCTTCCTTTACGCACTTTTAAACAGTATCGCGGTTTTGATTATTGCCTGCCCATGTGCCATGGGACTTGCAACTCCGACTGCTATTATGGTCGGCACCGGTAAGGGCGCTGAAAAAGGGATCCTTATTAAGGATGCCCAGAGTCTGGAGATTGCCCATAAAATTAATACGGTAATTTTTGATAAAACAGGCACTTTAACCATCGGAAAACCTGAGGTGACTGAAATAGTGACAAGTGACAAGGGACAAGCGACAAAGGACAAACTTTTGCAGTTAGCTGCCTCGCTGGAAAAAGGATCGGAACATTCACTGGCTGAAGCAATATTAAAAAAAGCTGAGCAGGATAATCTGAAACCGGAAAAAGTTGACAGTTTTAAAGCGATTGCCGGGTTTGGAATAGAAGGCAAGATCAGCGGAAAAAGATATATCTTTGGCAATACTAAGTTAATGGAAAAAGACGGTATAAGTTTGACACAAATAAGTAAAAAGATTGAAGAGCTTGAGACTCAGGGAAATACAGTTATGGTTTTAGCTGACGGGAAGAAAGCTTTAGGTCTGATTGCGGTAGCTGATACCTTGAAAGAATCAGCAAGAGCGGGAGTAAAAGCTTTGCAGGATAAAAAAATCGAGGTGGTAATGATTACCGGTGACAATAAAAGAGCAGCAGAGGCAATTGCGAAACAAGCCGGAATAGAAAGAGTGCTGGCTGAAGTATTGCCACAGGATAAAGAATCCGAGGTTAGAAAAATAAAAGCTGAAGGTAAAGTTGTGGCTATGGTCGGGGACGGTATTAATGACGCACCGGCACTGGCTACGGCGGATATCGGAATCGCCATGGGAACAGGTACGGATGTAGCGATCGAAGCTGCCGGGATTACACTGGTTAATAAGGATCTAAGGTCGGTGGCCTCGGCTATCGAACTTTCAAAGAAAACAATGCGGACTATCAGGATGAATTTATTCTGGGCCTTCGGTTATAATGTTATATTGATTCCTGTTGCTATGGGGGTTTTATATCCATACTTGGGGATATTAATGAATCCGATTTTTGCATCGGCAGCCATGGCTCTCAGCTCAATTTCAGTTGTAAGTAATTCACTTTTACTAAAGAGAATAAGGTTATAGGTTTTAGGTTATAGTGATAACAATATTTGTTTAATATCTACAACCTACAAACTAAAACCTAACAACTAAACAATATGACAAACCTTTGGGTGGTATTTTTAACCGGGTTAACTGTTGGAGGATTAACATGCCTGGCTGTTCAGGGAGGGCTTTTAGCTTCCGTAATCGCAGCCAAAGAGGAAAAAGAGATTGAACAGCACAAGAATATTAGAAATTCGCTTTGGCCTGTAGGGGCTTTTGTTTTAGCCAAGTTGGTTGCTTACACCGGTTTGGGGTTTTTGCTGGGTGCTTTTGGCGGGGCACTAAATATCAGCACCGAAGCGCAAACCATTATGCAGGGGATTGCCGGGGTTTATATGATCGCGGTTGCGCTAAATCTATTAAATATTCATCCGCTTTTCCGTTATGTCATTTTACAGCCTCCTCGCTTTTTAACCAGGATTGTTCGCAACCAGTCAAAATCCAAGGAGTTATTTTCACCGGCTCTGCTGGGAGCGATGACCATTTTTATCCCCTGCGGGACAACAATAGCTATGGAGGCCCTGGCTATATCCTCTGGTAATGCAATTTATGGCATGTTAATTATGTTTGTTTTCATACTTGGTACGGTACCTCTATTTTTTGGGCTGGGTTCGCTAACCTCTCTCCTGGGGGATAAATTCAGGGCCAGATTCTTGAGACTGGCTGCGATTTTAGTGATGTATTTAGGTGTAACTTCCTTTAATGGGGCTTTAGTTGCCGGAGGCTCACCGGTTACACTGCAAAAGATCTATGAAAACTCTCCTATTGAGATATCATTAGGAGGAAATCCGCAGCCGCAGGCTGATTCCGAAAGTACTACTGAAAATGGAGTTCAAAGTGCGAAAATTACAATCACACCGCGGGGATACTCTCCCAATTACCTTAAAGTAAAGCAGGGAGTACCTTTAAACCTTAGCCTGGAATCAAAAGATGCCTATAATTGTGCGGCAGCTTTCAGGATACCCTCGCTTAAAATTGGTAAAAACGTCCAACCTAATACAACCGAGGTTATTATTTTTACCCCCCAGCAAAAAGGTAAAATCGCCTTTACCTGCTCAATGGGGATGTATACGGGAGTGATCGAAGTAATCTGATGAAAAAAATTAAACTAAAAATTGATGGTATGCACTGTACTTCTTGTGCGATGAATATAGATTTTGATCTGGAGGACTTAGACGGCGTAAAAGTCTCCAAAACTAATTATGCCAAACAGGAAACGGAGATAGAATTTGATGCATCAAAAGTTAAGCAGGAAGTCCTGATTGAAACTATTAAGAAAACCGGTTATAAAGCGGAGATTGCCTGATCCGTCAACCGGCGGAAAGTTACTGGTTTACAATCAAGCAGAGATTTTGTAATATCTTTGAACAACAAAATGGAGAAGAGTAATGCGCTTGTTTCAACCCCAATTGCTATAGTTATCGGCTCGGTTTTAATTTCAGTATCAATTCTTATATCAGGAGGAGCCATTAAAATTAAGGGTTTTAATGCCGGGACCACAGCCCAAGCCCCGACAGCGCCGATTGCTCCTACCGCCCCGACAGCGCCCGAAGAACCAACAGGTCCTGTAAAAGTCTCCTTAGACGATGATCCTGTTTTAGGCAATTCTAACGCACCCGTAACGTTGGTTGAATTCTCGGATTACGAGTGCCCGTTTTGCAAAAGACATTACGATCAAACCCATAGTCAGTTAGTAAAGGATTATATTGATACTGGAAAAGTAAAACTGGTATTTAGGGACCTTCCGCTATCTTTCCATGACCCCATGGCCACAACCGAAGCCATTGCAGCCAATTGTGCTAAGGACCAGGGAGGGGATGCGGCTTATTATAAAATGCACGATGTTATGTTTGAAAAAACTACCTCAAACGGTTCGGGTCTGACAAAAGATCAGCTCAATACTTTTGCGGGAGAACAGGGCTTAAATGTAGCTAATTTTAAAGCCTGTGTCGATTCGGAGAAATTCAAGGAGGAAGTGTCAAAAGACTTAGCGGATGCAGGTGCGGCCGGAGCGACAGGCACTCCGAGTTTCATAATCGGAAAATCTACCGGTCAAGAAATTGAAGGTAAATTAATAGTCGGTGCCCAACCATATTCAGCTTTTAAATCCGAAATCGACGCACTACTTCAATAATCTTAATTGAGTCTTCCTCGGTATTCTTTAGTTTGATATATTGGATTAGTCATGGATTTTGATATTGAGAAAGATTTCGGCATATTTGATTCCTTCCTGCAAAGAAGGCCGGAAATTTTCCGCGATCTTTTTAAAAATGACCTTAAGAATTATTACCTACCCTATATTGATAAACTTTTTAAGTTAAAAGAGGAAATCGGCGGGGATTCCGGTTTGATTGTAGGAGTTTCGGCAATTCAGGGTACCGGTAAAACAACCCAGGGTGAAATATTGGAAATTTTATTTTCTCATTTTCGGAAAACTTCGGTCAGCTTATCGATTGATGACCACTATATTACCCACAAGCAACTCGTCGAGTTACGGCAAAAGGATCCGAGGTTTATTAGGCGGGGAGTAACCCATGATATCGGACTGGCCGTAAAAAATTTAAATGACTTGCTTGAGTTTTCCGGAGGAGGACCGGTATTTATATCGGGTTATGATAAGGGAGCGCAGCAGGGGGATGGCGACAGGTTTGCCTGGATCAATCCGGTTGAAGATTTAAAAATAATCATAAAGGTTATTGAATCCGATTTAGTAATAAATAAAGCTTTAACCCGGGTTAAAGCTTTGCAGATTATTTCGGCAAATTATGCCAGTCGGGAAGTTGTTGTGCCTGAAAATATGGGCGCTTGCATCCCGGTACTGCCGGAATTTCTGCCGGATAAATTGGTTGAGTTTTTAAATTTAGCCGGAGACCGGCAAATTACGGTTTTAGGTAAGGACAGCGGAGCGGTTTACTTTATTAGTTCCGAAGCTGAAGTTGCTGTTGATAAAACCGATTTGCCTAAAGGTTGGAGGCTTGTCGGTAAAAAACCTGATTTTATTTTTTATGACGGTTGGATGGTGGGGGTAAGAAAAGTTGAAGATGAGACGGTTTTTGACTCAGGATTACCGGCTCTGGAGACGGAGGAGGCCCGCCAGTTTGCCAAATTTATTAACAATAAGCTGACTGATTATGAACCGCTCTGGAAGCTATTTAATTTTATGAATGTTTTATATGTGCCTAATTATCAAATTTCGCTAAGATGGCGAGATCAGGCGGAACAAGTGTTAAGGGAAAAGGGAGAAGGGATGAGTAGTAAGGAAATTGAAGAATTTGTCTATTATTTTTGGCGCTCGGTTCATCCGGCAATTCAAATTAAAAATCTGGCTTTTAATGAAGAAAATGCTGATCAGGTGGTTATAATTAATGATGATCATACAATCAAAGAAGTCCTCGTTCCAAAAGAAGTTAAAGCTAGATATTGATGAATAAACCAATAAAGCCAAAGAGCGTAAGCTCGCAAGCTTCGCTTATAACCCAATATACAAATGCCCAATGACTTTTGTACTGGTTCTTAATTGGGAATTGGTTTTATTTGTTATATTGGGTTATTCCGTACTATGTATGATCTAATAACCATCGGCGATACGGTAATTGATACTTATTTGCCGGTTGATGATGCCAAAATTTTGGAGGATGAAGGCATTAAATACTTGGGTTTAAAATACGGCTTTAAAATTCCGGTTGAGGAAGGCGTTTCGATGGTGGCCGGAAATGCGGCGAACAACGCCATCGGTGCTTCGAGATTAAAACTGAAAACCGCAATTTACACTAATGTCGGCAACAAAGATGACGATCAGGACGACGACCGGATTAAAGCCAAGCTAAAAAAAGAAGGGGTGGATATCCGTTATGTTATGGAAACTGATGATCTGCCTTCAAACCACAATATAATTTTGACCTTCCGGGGTGAGCGGACAATTTTGGTCCATCACCAACCATATACATTCGAGTTGCCTGATTTGGATCGTTCAAAATGGGTTTATTTAACTTCAATGGCGCCGAATTATATTGACACCCCGATAGTTAACCAGTTGGTAAATTATCTAGAGCGTACCCGGGCTAGACTCGCTTATCAGCCGGGAACTTTTCAAGTTAAATTAGGCGCCAAAAAACAGCATCGGATTTTATCAGTAACTGACTTTTTCATTGTTAATGTTGAGGAAGCAATCCATTTCCTGGGCTTTGAAGAAAAAAAGCAGCCCATTCCTATCAAAGATCTACTTTTAGGTATCCATAAGCTTGGCCCAAAGAAAGTTGTTATCACCGATGGAGGCAAAGGCTCATTTGGTTTTGATGGAGAAAAATATTACTTACTAGATTGTTTCCCGGCAAAATTGATCGAGATGACAGGAGCCGGGGATGCTTACGCTACCGGAACATTAGCTGCTTTAATTCATGGTAAATCATTGGAAGAAGCAATGCGTTGGGGAGCTGCCAATTCCGCTTCCGTCGTCGAACAAATGGGCTCAACCCCGGGGCTTTTGGGTTTAAGTAAAATGGACGAGAAGCTAAAAGAAAATAAAAAAATTATTGCAAGAGAGTTATGAGCAACTGGCTATTGAGCAATCAAGCTATTGAGCTATGGAGCAGAAGACAAAATCTTTTAAAAATCTCATAATTTGGCAAAAATCCTTTGAGATATTCAAAATGATTTGCGATGATATTGGCAAGTGGCCTAAAGAAGCTGTTCCCAGAAGCATCTCATACCAACTACTAGACTCAGGTGGTTCAATGAGCGCGAATATTGCGGAGGGATTTGGCAGAGGTGGTCCAAAAGAATTTGAGCAATTTTTAAGATATTCAAGAGGTTCGCTGGCAGAAACTGATGACTGGTTATCAAAAGCTCTAGTTTTGAAACTTATCACATCTGAAAGGTACGGAGATTATTGTGGAAAATTTGAGGAAATTTCTAAAATGACAGCTTCTTTTATAAACAAATTAAGAACTCAGACAAAAAGAAAAACTTAATAGCTTAATTGCTTCTTTAACTCTTTCATTTTGCTAATATCTAATTTTGCTTCCAATGC